>Ga0209629_10000427_pt1 | contig 22894 bp, 28 predicted proteins | sample TergutCu122P5_FD_187286 | JGI IMG/M metagenome (GOLD analysis project Ga0209629, IMG submission 187286) | Cubitermes ugandensis P5 segment gut microbial communities from Kakamega Forest, Kenya - Cu122 P5 (SPAdes) (version 2) | ecosystem: Host-associated > Arthropoda: Insects > Digestive system...
TTACATCTATACTGCAGGGAGTAACATCAATTCCTATAATCAGCATCTATGTTATTGTAACAATCCTTTCAACCTATTTTATCTGCACAGATAGACTATATATACTTGACCAGCTGGAGCATCATTTGCCAAAACTTTGGGTTAAACGATTCGGGGCACATCTAAAAGAAATAACATCAGCTCTTGGCAATTATTTAAAAGCAGAAATGATAATGGTTTTTATTTCTTTTATCATAGTGCTTGCAGGGCTGTACATATTTAAGTTTGCAGGAATGAATGTGGCATATCCTCTTCTTGCAGCACTGGGGATAGGTTTTGTGGATGCACTGCCGATTTTAGGCTCGGGAAGTGTGATGATTCCATGGGCAATAATTTCTGCAATGAATGGAGATATGAAGCTTGCCATTCGGGCTTTTTATATTATTATTAATTATAATGGCGGCAAGGCAGTTTATTGAACCAAAACTTGTGAGCTCAAAAATAGGCATACATCCTATTTTTACTTTAATTGCAATGTATACAGGCTTCAGAATAATAGGCTTAATCGGGCTCTTCATTGGACCTATCATGCTGATAATACTGCGAGACATATTTGCCACAATGATAGACAACGGCATAGTCAAGACATTGCTGGACAGGAGGTGAACCGTCCCCAATGTTCACTTATAATATTGACATAAAAAAAGTAATGGAGTAGAATATAAAGCAAGTGAGGAAAGAAAATGATTTTTGATAGCAGACCTAAAACCTATGCATTTGTAGGACCGTCTGGCACAGGAAAAAGCTACAGAGCACAGATGGTTGCAAATGAAAGAGATATAAAATATATAATTGATGATGGTCTTTTTATAAATGAAAATGAAGTAGTTTCAGGTATATCAGCAAAAAAAGCACCAACAAAAATAGAGACTGTAAAAAAAGCTCTGTTTGACAACCCGAAAGCAGCAGAAGAAATGAAAAAGGCAATTAGGAAAATTAAACCTGAAAGTATACTAATACTTGGTACTTCAGACAATATGATACAAAAAATAATAAAAAATTTAGGATTGCCTGAGCTTACTGAAACTATTTATATAACTGAAGTTTCTACTGAGGAAGAAATCGAAGAAGCAAAAAGAACAAGACAGGTTGAAGGTAAACATGTAATACCAGTTCCGACATTTGAAATAAAAAAAGACTTTTCAGGATATATTTTAGACCCTCTTCAGATATTCAAATCCAAAGGAAAAGATTCAAAACCATATATAACAGAGAAGTCAATAATAAGGCCTACTTTCAGCTATTTGGGAAATTACAAAATATCTGACACAGTATTCAGACAAATAATAGAACATTTGGCAGCTAAAACTGGTGCAATATATAAAGTGGGAAGAGCGAGAACAGATAATGTTGTGGGCGGTATGAACATATATATAGAGCTGACAATAGTTTATGGATATAATGTTATAGAATCTTTAAAAGATTTCAAAAAGAAGGTAAAAAAAGAGATAGAAAATTTAACGGCGATGAATGTTGAAAATGTAGATGTAGTGGCGAAGGATCTTTATATGCCGGACAAAAATTAATGTAGGAATTTAGGAATGTAGGAATTTAGGAATGAAAGAAGGAATTTTCACTGCGTTCAAATTCTAAAATTTGAAAATTAAGAAATTCGACATAGGAGAATTTCAACATTCATTCCTGCATTCCTACATTCCTAAATTCCTACATTATAATCAGATTAAAGGGGAAGCAATAAAACACTGTAGCAAATGAGGGGAATAAGAATGAGTTTCATTGTAGGCATTGATGGACCAGCAGGAAGCGGGAAAGGAACAATTACAAAAAGGGTCGCAAAGATTTTAAATTTGATAAATATAGATACGGGAATAACATACAGATGTGTGGCATTAGAGGTCTTGAATAGAAATATTGATATAAATAACAAACAAGAGATTATAAAAATTGCTGGAGAGATTAATATACAAATAGAAAATGGAGAAGATGTTGATAGGGTATTCTTAAATGGAGTAGATGTGACAAAAGAGATTCGCTCTAAAGAAGTAACAGCAATTGTTTCTCCAGTATCCAGCATACCGGAAGTAAGATACAAAATGGTTGAACTTCAAAGAAAGCTGGCAGAGGGCAAGGATGTCATTGTGGAGGGCAGAGATATATGCACATTTGTATTTCCAAAAGCGCAAGTAAAAATATATTTAGATGCATCAGCTAAAGAGCGTGCAAGACGCAGGTATGAAGAAAACATAGCAAATGGCATTAATATTACATATGAAGAAGTTCTGGAAAGCATAAAGAAGCGTGACTACAATGATTCCAATAAAGAGGTTGGAAGTCTTAAAATTACAGATGAAAGCATAGTTATAGATACTACAAACATGACGATTGATGAAGTTGTAGATAGAATTGTAAAGATAGTTAAGCAGAAAATGTAGGAATTTAGGAATGTACGAATGTAGGAATGAAAGAAGGAATTTTCACTACGTTCAAATTCCAAAGTTTAAAATTAAGAAATTCGACGTAGGAGAATTTCATCAACCATTCCTACATTCCTACATTCCTAAATTAAAAACTGCGATTAAAGGGGATAAATAAAAAAAAGTGAAAAAAATAGAGAGAATATTGATAAAGTTTATACTAAGTTTAGTTGTACATATTGCATATAGAGTAAAAATTGCAGGAAGAGAAAATGTGCCGGAAAAAGGCGGAGCAATATTATGCGGGAATCATATACATGCATTAGACCCGGTAGTTATAGTGCTGCTTAGCAAAAGACAGGTATTTGGATTAGCAAAAGAAGAACTATATAGATTTTGGATTATAAGATGGCTTGCAAATATATTTGGAATGTATCCTGTTAAAAGAGATGGGTCAGATATAAGTGCAGTTAAAATATCACTGAAAATACTTAAAGAAAATGGGCTTCTTTTAATTGCACCAGAAGGCACAAGAAATGGAATGGCAAAGGGATTAAAGCCAAGAAACGGACCGGTAAACATTGCTGTTAAGTCAGGGGTTCCTATTGTGCCAATAGGGATAACCGGAAGTTTTAAAGTGTTTTCGAGAATTACATATAATTATCGGCAAGCCGATATACTATGATGCGGAAGATGTTGATAAATCTGACATAGATGGGCTTACAAAAAAATTAATGGATGAAATAGTTAAATTAAGAGATGAGAAAATATGAATGGAGATAAAGAAACGGCTATTAAAAAAGACAAGATTTGAGGTTCCAATCTGGAACCTCAAATCTTATCTTTTTAAAATTATTTGATGTATTTTTATAAAAAAATTATAAAAAGCTTGACATTTACGAACCAATGTTCTAAACTAAAATTAGTTCTTTATAACGGAGGTTGTTCCTACATGGATAATGAATTACAAGTAATTAAAAATAATGATATAAAAGATTTAATACATACAATTAGAGGTAAACAAGTAATGCTTGATAGTGATGTTGCAATGTTATATGAAAGAGAAACTAAAGTAATTAATCAGACTAGGAAAAGGAACTTAAAGAGATTTCCAGAAGATTTTAGTTTTCAATTAACGGAAGAAGAGTATAAATCTTTAAGATTAAAAATTGTGACCTTAAACAGAAATGAGAAAGCAGATGTCAAAAACTTGAAGTCACAAATTGTGACTTCAAGTTTGGGAGAAGATAGGCATGGAGGAAGAAGAAAATTACCATATGTATATACAGAGCAAGGGATTTCAATGTTATCTCCATTATTAAATAGTGAAATTGCTATAGAAGTTAGCATAAAGATTATGCGTGCATTTGTGGAAATGAGAAAGTTTATAAATACTAATAAAGATTTGTTTGAACGAGTGGTAACAATAGAAAATAAAATGGATCAAAAGTTTATTAGTTATGATAATAAATTTGAACAGATATTTAATGCATTACAAAAGGATGAAAGTTTTAAACAAAAGATATTTTTTGAGGGACAAATATATGATGCATATAGTTTGATTATAGATATTATTAAAGAAGCAAATAATAAAATAGTTATCATAGATAATTACATAGATGATAGTATTCTTAAAATGCTAACAAAGAAAAATAAAAATGTAGAAGCTGTAATTTTGACATCAGAAGAAAGTAATATATCAAAATTAGATATACAAAAATTTAATAAGGAATACCCAGTATTAAAGGTTGCAAAAACAGATAAATTTCATGATAGATTTATTATAATAGATGGCAAAGAACTGTATCATTGTGGAGCTTCTATAAAAGACTTAGGTAAAAAATGCTTTGGTATTAATAGAATTGAAGACGAAAGTATTATTAATAAAATTATAAATGCTTGATTGCAATTTTACAATTTTATAATGGATCGTCAAGATGATAACTATATACAAAATAAACTTATAATGGTAAAATGTTTATGCATTAAATAAAATATTGATGTAATATTAGAGTAACCGGATTTATGGAGGAGGAATAGGACATGAGTGGTCATAGCAAATGGCATAATATAGTAGCTAAGAAGGGGAAGGTGGATGCTGCCAGAGGGAAGATATTTACAAAGCTAGGCAGAGAATTATTGATTGCAGTAAAAGAAGGCGGAGCAGACCCAGTAGGGAACTCTAAGTTAAGGGATGTAATTGCAAAATGCAAAGCTAATAATATGCCTAATGATACTATAAACAATGCAGTAAAAAAGGCTACAGGAGCCGGCAATACTGAGACTTATGAGGAAATTATATATGAAGGGTATGGACTGGGCGGAGTTGCTTTAATGGTCAATGTTTCAACAGATAATAGAAATAGAACCGCTGCAGAACTTAGGCATGTATTTACAAAAGCAGGAGGAAACTTAGGAACTACAGGATGTGTAGCATATTTATTCAACAAAAAAGGAGTTATAGTAATAGATAAGACAAGTACAAAACTTTCTGAAGATGAACTTATGCTAATAGCAGTAGATAGTGGGGCGGAAGACTTTAATGCGGAAGAAGAAGTGTATGAAATAATAACATCTCCAGAAGATTTTTCTGCAGTGAGAGAGGCTTTAGAAAAAGAAAATATAGAATTTGTAGAGGCAGAAATTCAGATGGTGCCTAATACATATATTAAACTTAATGAAAAAGACAGCGAAAGAATGCAAAAGTTAATTGATGGATTAGAAGATTTAGACGATGTTATGAATGTGTATCACAACTGGGAGGAATAAAACAAATGAAAAATAGTAATCTGCGTGTAGGGGCACCAGCCCTCTGGTGCCCGGGCGGCTGAGGGCAGCCGCCCCTACACCATTTTTGATTCGTTTTTATATAAAATTAAAATTACAGTACAATCAATTTCTCTGTATAATCCAAATTCGCCTGCGAATCATATTCATATCCCAAAGTATAAATATTGGATGCCAAAATGTCTTTTTCCATCATGTTTTTGAGTGCCTTATTATTGTTTTTATCCATAAATCTTTTTACAGAAGACACAATCTTTATATTGCGATTTGTATGTTTTATTTCTGACAACAAAATTTTTCCTTTTTGATTACATCCTAAAACACGGACATATGGTTTTATGCTGTAACTGTCAAAAATATCCTTTTTAGTTATGCCAAGCATTGCATATATAAGGATTCTTTGTATCCTTGACAATGTATAGCGTTTAGTTTTTATCATTGAAATTAAATCTTCTAAATTATTGCAGGAATCACTTGCCTCTTTAATTCTGTTTTCTAATCCTTCAGTAACATCAGCAATCTGGGAAATCTCTTCCAAAGTCATTCTTCTCAAAGTATATATTATTTGTTTTTCAAATGCAGCAATACCAGGCACAATTTTGCCGCGTTTTATCTGCTCCGATGTTTTATTATAAGATGCCTCAGGAAGAAATTCTTTTATATCTTCATTGTTTTGTATCATTTTTCTAATGGCAGTGGCACTGGCAAAACCGTCTACAGTATCTAAGCTGTTGTAATCAACGCTTTTTCGTTTTATAGTCATAGGAATCATTTTGCTCTTGAGTTTTATTATAGCCTTTAAATATTCTATAGCTAATATATTGTTGGAACTGGACAAAACATTTGCATATCTTCTAATATCATTTAAGTACATAAGTAAGGCATTTTCTCTTGCTTTAGGATATGATATTCCTGTTTTTAATTCATGGCTTAGTAAAGAGCGATATTCTGGAGGTTCTTCACATAAAATATTTGCAAATTCTTTTAAAATAGAAATATCTCCAGATTCACTTCCAAATGAAAGAGTTACATCTTTAGATAAACTATTCAGAATTTTTACAGCTCCCATGGCAAAATTTTCGGCACTTGATACAGCATACACGGTAGGCAGTTCTAGCACCAAATCAAAACCATACTGAAGAGCAATTTGAGTTTTAGTCCATTTATCTATTATAGATGTATCACCACGCTGGACAAAATTGCCACTCATTACACATACAGTATAATCAGGGCTCGCTCTTTCAATTGATTTTTCCAATTGGTATAGATGACCATTGTGGAAGGGATTGTATTCACTTATTATTCCCAAAATTCGACTCATAAACATACCTCTTGATTTTTTTTACATAATATCATAAAATAAAACAAAAAACAATATTAATGTACGAATGTACGAATTTATGAATGTAGGAATGATTGAGGAAATTCTCCTACGTCGAATTTCTTAAGTCGAATTCCTTCTCCCATTCATACATTCATACATTCCTACATTAAAAAATAAGATTAAAGGGGAGATTTCAAAATGAGTGAAGAGATAGAGAGAAAAAGGAGTAAAGTCATTATTTATACAGACGGGGCTTGTTCCGGCAATCCGGGGCCCGGAGGTTGGGGGACAATACTTATGTACAAAGATAATAAAAAGGAACTAAGCTGCGGCTGCAAAGATACTACCAATAATATAATGGAGTTGACGGCTGCTATAGAAGGATTGAAAGCATTAAAAAGACCATGTGATGTAGAGATATACAGTGATAGTGCTTATGTGGTAAATGCATTTAAAAATGGGTGGATACATGGATGGCAGAAAAACGGATGGAAAACATCAAATAAAACACCTGTAAAAAATCAGCCGTTATGGGAAAAACTGTATGAGCTTACCAAGGTGCATAATGTGGAGTTTATCAAGGTTAAAGGGCATAGCGACAATGAATATAACAATAGATGTGATGAATTGGCTAGAGAAGAAATAGGGAAAATGTGACAATATTATTACAGTATCATTACATTTTTGCGACAATATTGAAGAGCATGTACTTTTAGCATATAATGCATATAAAAGGGATACTATTTTGTGTGGAGCATTCCCTTAGGTATAAGGAGATATCCGAATAGGAGGCACAAATGGAAACATTTGCAGACTATGTTTTAGCAGAAGAAGATTTTGATAAAAAAGTAGAAATAGTATGGTATTTACAAAAGAAAAAGAATATTTTCTTTGATGCTGGTGTCGTCTATAAAGCTATGATTGCAAGAATGTTTATTGAAACAATGGATATAGATGTGGACAAAAATCTTGTAGTAACTGCAGCTCTTTTATATGCCTGTAAAAAAGTAAATAATGCACAGGATCTTGAAAAAATAAAACGTTATGCATCAGATGGGGCAGAATTTTTAGCCACATTAGGATTTTCAAAAAAATTTTGTAAAATATGTGAGGAACATAATAGATACAGTGGGAGCACTCCAAGGGAAAGAGAAAGCGATATACTTGAATTAGCAGACCAGTTCGGAGCAATGCTTATGGATAGACCCGAAAGACAGGCATTTCCTATTGAAGAAGCATTAACTTTACTTGAATTTAGAAATTTAAAAGGTATCAACAATATATATTTAGATAGATTTAAAGAATTTATTGATATTGCCAAGGAGGTAGTGGTATGAGAGATGAATATAAATTTAATTTGATTTCTACACTTGGAAAACTGGCTTCTAAAGCTAAAATACCGGAGTTATTAAATAAGATAAAAGAAAAATATAATTTAGCATTAGAAAGAATAATAGGACTTAAAAACAAACTGTTTCCTAATAATGCAACACAAAAATTACCCAAACCAAAGGCTGTGTAATAAATAAGAGGTATTGTAATGTACGAGATATTCGCAGATTTGCATGTTCATATAGGAAGAAGTGAAAATGGCAAGCCAATAAAAATAACCGCAGCAAGAAGTTTGAATTTTGCAAATATTGCAAAAGAATGCAGTGATAGGAAAGGCATAAATATTGTAGGGGTAATAGATTGTGCTTCACCTTATGTTATAGAAGATATAGAAAGATTTTTAGAGGCAGGAGATGCCTATGAAATAGAAGATGGAGGAATAATATACAAAGATAAAGTTTGTATATTATTAGGAAGCGAAATAGAGACGGCAGAGCCTATCCTTGTAGGGGCAGGTCTTGCGTCCGCCCACAAAACAGGCTCTGCCCATAATTTATGTTTTTTCCCTCATTTAGCAGATATAAAAGGTTTTTCAAATGAAATGAAAAGCCATATAAATAATATAACCTTAAGTTCCCAAAGAGCTGATATATCTGCGTATCAGCTTATTGATATTGTAGAAAAGTACAATGGAATATTAATTCCAGCACATTGCTTTACACCTCATAAAAGCTTTTATGGAAACTGTACAGATAAATTAGAAACAATATTTAAAGAAAAATTTGATAGAATTTTTGCAATAGAGCTGGGGCTAAGTTCAGACACATTTATGGCAGATACAATATCAGAATTAGCAAATAAAACTTTTATAACAAATTCAGATGCACACTCTTTGCCTAAGATTGCGAGGGAATATAATAAGCTGCTTGTGGAAAATATCAGTTATAAAGAAGTATTGATGGCACTTAAAAACGAAGGTGGAAGAAAGGTTTTATGCAATTATGGATTAGACCCGAAACTGCGGTAAATACAATAGAACATATTGCGAAAAATGTGAGAAGAATGTGCCTGGTCCAGCTCCTGCAACCACATGTGACACATGCGACAGCAGCAATATAACAATGGGGGTTTTGGATAGAATAGAGATGATAAGGGATAAACCATATGTAGGGGTTGCATGTCATGCAACCCGGGCAGCATACCATGCTGCCCCTACAACGTCCGCCATATATATATCAAATACCATTATCGTTTATACCAGGGCTGGGAGGAAAAACGATAGATAAATTATTAGACAAATTTGAAACTGAGATGAACATTCTGCACAAGTTGTTATTTGACGACATAGAAGCAGTAGTAGGAGAAAAAACAGCCAGAAATATAATAAATGCCAGAGAAGGAAAAATGAACATCACTGCCGGAGGAGGCGGCGTTTATGGGAAGATAAATAATGAAGAATGAAGAATGAAGAATTATTGTTGGAATTTGCTTTTGCAAGTTCCTTTTTTATAATTTAGGTATTTTTTACAATTTATCGAATACACATTATGTGTAGGGGCCCTGCATCGTATGCGACCCGCCTTACAAGCCTTGCTAGTGGAGGGAAAAAGATGATAAACAAAAGAAATAAAAGGCACAAAGATAGAAGATACAAGAAAAAACCTCGTAAGATAAACTTCCTGCTTTTTCATATAAAAAACAATAAAAAAGAATATGCAATAGTCAGCATATTATTTATAATCGGAATTGTGATTGGAGTAGTATTTATCAACAATATCTCAAAGTCCGGGTCATCTGAAATAAGCACTTACTTAAATTCATTTATCACTTCACTAAAGCAAAGTCAAAATATTAATGATATAAATTTATTAAAAGATTCTATAATGAAAAATGCTGTTACCGCAGTATTATTATGGTTTATGGGGTCTACGGTAATAGGTATATCTATAGTTTACCTGATAGTAATTTTTAGAGGATTTGTTTTAGGATACACAATTTCATCAGCTCTTGCATTCTTGGGAATAGGCAAAGGACTGCTGTTTATAGGAACTTCGCTATTATTACAGACAATAATATTTATACCCTGCATATTGGCATTAGCGGTGAGCGGGATGAAGCTTCATAATTCGATTATGAAGGATAGAAGAAAAGAAAATATGAAACTGGAAATTCTGAGGCATACGGTGTTTTCATTAGTTATATTAATGGTTTTGATAATCTGTTCTTTTATAGAAGTATACATATCTAAAAATTTATTTGTATTATGTATAAAATATTTCTAAAAGCACTTTACTTTTCTTATTTGATTTGATATAACATAAAGTAACATAAAGAATTATTGAAAAAAGGAGTTTAAGTATATGGAAAAACAAATAGAATTATTTCTGGAATTTATTAAAAATGAGAAAAGGCTTTCCAAGAACACACTGCTTTCATACAAAAGAGATATTCTGCAGTATGAAAATTATGCAAATAAAAATAAAATAAATTTTTTGAAAGCTAAACATGATGACATAAAGAAGTATTTAGCACATCTTCAGGAGCTAAATAAGAAGTCGTCAACTATTTCTAGGAATTTAGCTTCTATAAGGTTATTTTATCAATATGCTTTAAAGACTAAAAAAATTAAAACAGACCCGACAGAAAATATTGGGTCTCCAAAAATAGAGAAAAGAGTTCCATCAATTCTAACATCTCAGGAAGTAACACTATTATTAGAACAGCCGAAGAATATAGATTTAAAAGGAACCAGAGACAAAGCAATGTTGGAGTTTGCATATGCTACAGGCATGAGGGTTACAGAAATTATTTCATTAAATGTAAATGATGTGGATTTAGAAGATGGAACTGCAACTTGCAGAACGTCCATTAAGCAAAGAAATATTCCTCTTGGAACACTATCATTAGCAGCACTGAAAGAATATATAACAGAAGCAAGACCTATCTTAGTAAAAAATGATAAAGAAAAAGCATTATTTGTAAATATAAATGGTAGAAGGCTTACAAGACAAGGCTTCTGGAAAATAGTGAAATATTATAAGGAGCAGGCACATATAACAAAAGATATTACGCCGCATGTACTAAGACATTCATTTGCAACACATTTACTGCAAAATGGTGCAGACTTAAAGTCTATACAGACAATGCTGGGACATTCTGATATTTCATCAACACAAATATATATGCAGTTTCAGGATGAATCAATAAAGACTATATACAAGAAAGCACATCCGCGAGCATAAAAAACGGTCGTCCGCTCTGCGGACGACCGTTTTTTATGCTCGCAATTTACAGGAGGTTATAGAATGGTATATGATGTTATAGTTGTAGGTAAAGGACCAGCAGGGATAACTGCAAGCATTTATGCTGCTCGCGGCAATTTGAAAACATTGGTGATTGGCGAAGGATATGGAGATTTAATTAAAGCTAAAGAAATAGAAAATTACTATGGTTTTGAAAAGGCTATATCTGGCAAGGATTTATTAGATAGGGGGATTAATCAGGCAAAAAACTTAGGAGTAGAAATTGTAGAAGATGAAGTTGTTGGAATTTCATATGATACAGAATTTATTTTAAAAATTGTAAAAGATGAATATAAAACAAAATCCATAGTGCTTGCAACTGGAGCAAAAAGAGGAAGCAGCAAGATTAAGGGAATTGAAGAATATGAAGGAAAAGGAATAAGCTATTGTGCTATTTGTGATGGATTCTTTTTCAGAGGAAAAGATGTTGCAGTTTTAGGAAATGGAGAATATGCACTTTCTGAAGTGCTTGAACTAGTACCAATTGTAAATAATGTAACTATTTTGACAAATGGGTTAGAAGCAAAAGAAACTAGACATCCTAAAATATCAGTTAATTCTAAAAAGATAAGAGAATTCAGAGGAGACACTGACAAACTTTCAAGTGTAGAGTTTGAAGATGATACAAGCATGGATATAGCCGGAATCTTTATAGCAGAAGGAACTGCGGCCAGTACAGATTTAGCTAAAAAAATAGGTGCAGAAATAAATGGACGTTTTATTAAAGTTGATGAAAATATGAAAACCAATATCCCAGGGATATTTGCCTGCGGCGATTGCACTGGAGGTCTTTCACAAATAACTAAAGCTGTGTATGAAGGAACAAAGGCAGGACTATCTGCAATAGAGTTTGTGAAAAAAATCAACCATATTTAATAAAATGCGAAAGAGCAATGTCTGCGTTATGGGGACATTCCTTAATTACATGATTAAAATATATAATATTTAGAAATAATATATTATATATTTTTTTTTATGAAAGAGGGATACTCACAAAAGATGAAAAGTGCAAAAAACAAAATAATATTTTTATTACTAACTGTATTTGTGTTTTTGCTAATGCCGAAATTAGTATTCGCAGCACTGGTTACTAATAAAATTATGGAACTGCCGAACAGCTATATTGATGACAATGGAATTCTGCAAACATGTACAATTAAAGTAACGGTTTCTGGTGATGATTATTATACTGAGGTTAAAACATTGGATGGATACACATTAATAAATGATAAAGATGTTGGTTCTATTTGCTTTGCGGCTTTAAATGATGCAGGAGAATTAGTTTCTACAAAAGTGCCGTATATTGGAGGAAATACGGAAAAAGAAAAAACTATTGAAAATAAAGTATCTAAGGGAATTAGGGAAAATGGAAATATAGTTAAGAAGAAAAGAGATAAAAGTAAATCAGCAATAGGAGATATAAGCAGCAAGGCTAATAAAAAGCATGTTGCCAAATCTGACAAAGGACTGTCAATATCTAGTGCAGCTGGAATTACGCCAAAATACACAGGAAATTTTAAAGGAATTACTGTAATACTTAATTTTCCTGATGTTAAATCAAATTATTCGAAAACTGATATCGAAAATTTCTGTAATGGAACTGGATATACCGCAAATGCCAATAATGGGTCAGTTCGTGAGTATTTCAGCAGTATATCAGGAGGACAGCTGAATTATACAAATACTGTGGTGGAATACACAGCATTAAATAATAGAGCATATTATACAAATAATCCGGTAAAGGATAGAGTTACAATACTTGTAGAATTATTTAATGAAGTAACAAATTATTTAACAACCAAGAGCGGAATTGATTTCACTACTATTTCCAAAGATGAAAGTGGCTCAGTCAGAGCGCTAAATATTCTTTATGCAGGAGCGTGTACTAATGCCTGGGCAGACGGGCTTTGGCCGTCTTGTGTTATATGGAATACGCCGCAAAATATTAATGGACAAAAGTTTATTACATTTCAAATAACAGATTTGCCGCCTGGTGCCTTATATATAGGCACTTTTTGTCATGAAAACGCACATATGATTTTAGACGTGCCGGACACTTATAGTTATAATGACCCTAATCAAGCTTCACTTGGATATTATGATTTAATGTCAGCAACAGGTTATGCAAATAATCCAAGTCCGCCAAACCCATATTTTAGAACTGATTGGCTAGGGTGGGGAACTGCTGCAGAGATTACAAGCAGCGGCACGGAAAGCAGCAATGCTAATCAAATTGGAGTAAAGAAAATAAAAATTAATGGAGACATGGAATTTTACTTAATAGAAAATGTTCAAATCACAGGCAGGTGGGTTTCGTTTGGAATATATGGCTCGCCTCGGATTATACATTTGGCATATAGATGCCAGCAAGCAGAATAATGACGAAATGGGGATGACTCCTTCAAGTCATTGGATGGTTTCATTGGAGCAGGCAGACGGAAAGTTTCATTTAGAGACAAGTTTGAATCCATTAAACAGATATGGTGATGCAGGTGACAGCTACAGGGCAGGATATGTAACATCATTTACTCCTGCAACCATTCCTGATACAAACCTATGGAGCGGAGAGCCTTCTGAGGTAAGCATCACAAACATAGGCCCTTTAGGGAATACCATGCAGTATAATGTGGATTTACCAAAGAAGTCAAAAGGAACAGAAATCACATTTGACCCAAGCTTTAAAGTAACAGGTGACACAGTGACAGGACTTAATCATTTAGATACAAGTGTTAAAAATATGAAGAGCAAAATAAGTTCAGACTTTATAATAGAATTCTATAATTATAAAGGAGAATTGCTTGATGATACAGGAAGTATTGGAACTGGTTCCAAAATAGTTTTTAAAAATACAGATAACAGTATTGCAGCAGAATATAATGTGGTATTGTATGGGGATGTAAATGGAGATGGAAGAATAAATAGTGTAGATTTGCTTATTCTGCAAAGGCACATACTAAAAATAGAGCCTTTTGTCGGAATGTTTTTAAAGTCTGGGAACATCATGAAAGATGGGAAGAATCCATCATCTGTGGATTCACTAAAAATACAGAGACATATTTTAAAACTAGAGGTAATTAATCAATCAGACATTACAACATATGCAGCAGGTGGATATAATGCGGTGAGGACATCAATTACTACTACTCAAAATAGTGATAATAACACGAAGATTTACCTTGTGTTAGGCGGATTGCTAGTTATCATTATAATGGTTATAGTAGTTATAAAACGTAAAAAGAAGCAATAGCTTGTATATTTATAGGGGGTCATGCACTTTTATTTTTTAATTGAATACAATATTTTTATAGTGAAAAGTGAAAAGTGAAGAGTACAAACTTGCCTTTTGAAATTCTTTTTTGAATTAATGTATATACTTTTCACTTTTCATTCTTCATTTTTCACTCTTGCGAAGCAAGTTTGGAGGTGCTTTAATGGCAGCACTTTATTATGTGTCGAATAATACTCTGTTTCCAGAGCCTCTCACAAAGGAAGAGGAGATTCAGTATTTAACAGATTGTATAAGTGGAGATGAAGATGCAAGAAATATTTTAATAGAGAGGAATTTAAGGCTAGTAGCACATATTTGCAAAAAATATAATATACCAAATGTAGATAATGATGACTTAATATCTATTGGAACAATTGGATTAATAAAAGGGATAAATACATTTAATTTAAGTAAAGGAGTCAGGCTTGCGACATATGCTGCAAGGTGCATAGATAACGAGATACTTATGTATTTAAGGAGCATAAAGAAGTTGGGGGCAGAGGTGTATTTGAATGAACCAATAGGTAAAGATAAAGATAATAACGAGATTTCTCTGATGGATATACTGATTAATGATGAAAAAAATATTGAAGATGAAATTGATTTAAAGATAAAGACAAAAAAATTATATTCAAGAATGAAAGATATATTAAAGGGCAGAGAGCAGACAATAATAGAATTAAGGTTTGGACTTAATCGGAGAAAAACCGAAAACACAGAATCAAATTGCAGAAGTAATGGGCATTAGCAGGAGTTATGTATCACATCGTGCTTATGACTAAATGTGCTTGTGTATAGGGTGCAATCATGCACCCCTACACGTTTTCCAATGATTTGAATTTGAAATACACATAAATATTTTTGTCTTTATCAACCTCAATTCGCTCAACCAAATCAGATAAAATTTCTCGATTGATTTCTTTTAAATCCACAAATTTTTGAGCAATTTTTTCAGCCAATTCAGTTTCATCAATGACATTATTATCAATATGTGTAGTCATTTCATTAATCTTGTTTTGCAAAATTTCCTTTTCTTCTTTTTTCCTTTCGTAAATTCTAATAAAATCATCTTCAGATAAAATGCCTTTTAACTTATCATCATAAATACTATCAACCTCCAAAGATATTTTATTAAGTTTTGTCTTGTAGCTTTCTATTTCATTTTCAAACGAAATAGAGTTTTTCTTTTCTTTTATTTTTTGTTTAGTTACCTTTACCAAATTATCCTTATCTAAAAACCTATCTAATATGCTCATTACCTTATTATTAACTGCATTTTCAACAATATCCATTCTAATATTGTGAGAAGTACAAAGTCCAAGCCTAGCATAAGCAGTATATGTAGCACATCTAAAGTAATACACTTTTCCTTCAGCAAGCTCACGAGGAGAACAACCTACTTTTTTACCACACTCGTGGCAATGCACAAATCCCTTTAGCAAATAATCGTGAGTTTTGATTCTAGTCTGTTTTCTAGTTAGAATCATATCTTGTACCTTATAGAATGTTTCTTTGTCTATAATAGGCTCGTGGGTGTTTTCTACAACCTTCCATTGTTCCTTAGGTAAACGAATATTGATTTTAGACTTGTAGTTTATTTTCTTCATTCTACCTTGTACCATATTGCCTATGTAGACTTCATTTAAAAGGATTTCTCTAACTCTGGGGTCAGACCAATGTGTGCTGACATTAGTAATCTTATATCCTTTTGAAATAGCATATTGTGAAGGAGTAGGTACTCCATCTAGTGTTAAGTCTTGTGCAATAGCTCTGCAAGATTTACCGAGATTTTGCCTCTCTAAAAAGTCTTTCTACAACTGGCTTAGCTTCTTCATCTACAACTATTTTATTTGATGTTTCTTCACTACACATATAACCGAAAGGAGCTTTACCACCAATAAATAGTCCTAAATCTTGTTTGTTGTGTTTAACACTTTTAATTTTAGATGAGATATCTTTAGCATACATATCGTTTAGAATAGATTTAAAAGGGGTAATGTCGTTAGATGAACTGTCAATGCCTGTATCTACATTGTCTAATATAGATATATACCTAACTCTATTTTCAGGGAAATACTTTTCAATATAGAATCCAGTTTGAATATAATCTCTACCAAGTCTTGATAAGTCTTTCGTAATAACCATATTTACTTTTTTAGATTCTATATCTTCTAACATTCTCTTAAAGCTAGGTCTGTTGAATGTTGTACCACTTATGCCGTCATCTACGTATTCATCTACAACATACAGTCTTTGACTTTCGGCAAATCTAGTAAGCATACTTCTTTGGTTTGTAATACTTTCAGATTCGCCGAGGTTTTTCATCTTCTTTAGATAATCTGATATATAATGCAACTTTATAATCCATTGGGTTAGCTATCTTTAAATAGTCCAAATAAAGCCTCGCTTTCCACCCATAAATTATATATTACAGTAAAAGTATATAATACTTAAAATCAAAAAGCGAACTCATACTTTAAATTCCTTTTCCAGTTCGTTAAGAGCAAATGCCTCATATATTTTAAATATTATATCCTCTATATTTTCTTTCGTTTCATCATATATACAGATTAATTTATCATCACTCATCTAAAATCTCCCCTTTCTAAATGTATATGTAAAAATCTCATCTTTATTTCAAACTACAACTGCTAATAGCACATACGAATTTCACGTTCCCCACCACAGGGACTGTCCCTTTACATCACGTTAGCTAGACAGAAGTATCTTTAAATGTATTGTAGCTGTGTTATGACATTCCAAAGAATGTATTTGTCAAAGTGCAAGGTTTAATTTTTATACCTATACTATAAATAGCAATTCAGATATGTAAAATTGACACCCCCCTTAAAGAAAAATTTTAATTAGGTATAAAATTTTAACCTTCATAGTAAATAGCGATTCAGACACCTAAAAAATGAACCCCCCTGACAAGAAAATTTATCGACATTTTTCGACACGGTTCAAAAGTAAGTACAATTTTTACACCTTCATATATAAAGAGCGAAACAGAAAGCAAAATACCCCCCATGGAAATGAAAAAAATTAGATATTTCAACGAAATAGTCTGTAAAGCAGGAATAGATATGTCCACGACACACCTCAACAGCTTGAAGGCAAAGCCTTCAAGACGTGTCCGTTAAAAATATTTTGTGTCCGCAAACGGACATATGAAAAAATGGGGATTTTTGTAAATTCGCAACACGTTGCGAATTTGAAAACGAAGTTGCCTTTGTGTTTGTGATATGAAAACAAATACGAAACCGAGTTCGTTTTAAAAAAATTGTGTCTGAATATGGAAAAAAATAAAATTCTATGGTATAAATATTGTAGTGGAAAATAAAAGAAGTCCCAAATTTGCAACACGTTGCAAATTTAGAATTCGGTATAACTGTGATAATTTGGAGGATAGAGAAGTGTTAAACATTGATGTTAAGAAAGTGAAAATAGTTGTTACAGCACCTAGCGAAAATGTTAATTCTATTAGAAATGTGCTTGGACAAGCAGGAGCAGGGGCTATTGGAGAATATTCATATTGCAGTATTTCTACAAAATGTATTGGCACATTTAAAGGTTCAGGCAACGCTAACCCATATATTGGAGAAAAAAACAAATTAGAAATAGTGGAAGAAGAAAAGATAGAAGTAATTTGCGATATTGGTATAGCAAAAGAAGTATTGAAAAGATTAAGAGAGGTTCACCCATACGAAGAACCCGCAATAGATATAATTCCACTTATAAACGAAGAAGATTTATAAGCGAATAACAAAGATGTTAATATATGAAAAGTTTTCATGCGTTGGTATAATACATGAAAAAAATTAAAAAATTTTCATGTATTTAAAATTAGGAGGACAAGTTTATGTTTGGAAATGATATTTGTATGTGCTATGGCACAAATTGTGATTTAAAAGATGAATGTTATAGATATTTGATAAAACCTGATGAGTATCAGTCATACTTTGCTGAACCACCAATTGAAAACAATGAGTGTAGATTTTTTATAAAAGCAAAAATACAGAACAAAAGTTCTTGACTTTTAAATTTTGATATGATTTAATGTGTTATATAAAAATGCAGTAAGGAAGTGGTTAAAATAGAAAAAGAATTTAAATTTATAGATTTATTTGCAGGTATAGGTGGAATAAGAATGCCTTTTCAAAATCTTGGTGGAGAATGTGTATTTTCTTCTGAAATAGATAAATTTGCAACACAAACTTACGAGGCAAATTATGGAGATAAGCCAAGTGGAGATATTACTAAAATAGAGGCTAATACTATTCCTGACTTTGATATATTATTAGCAGGTTTTCCTTGTCAAGCCTTTTCAATAGCAGGAAAAAGAGAAGGTTTTAATGATACTAGAGGAACAATGTTTTTTGAAGTAGAAAGAATATTAAAAGAAAAACAACCTAAGTGTTTCTTGTTAGAAAATGTTAAAGGTTTAGTGAATCATAATCAAGGAGAAACCTTTAGAACTATGATAGATGTATTGGAAAATAAATTGGGATATAAAGTATTTACTAAAATTATGAATGCAAAGAATTTTGGATTGCCACAAAACAGAGAAAGAATAATGATAGTAGGGTTTAAAAATAAAGATATAGAATTTACATTTCCTGAAGAACCCAATACTCCAACAAAGGTTGGAGATATACTAGAAGATAATCCTCATGAGAAATACACGATATCTGATAAAATTTGGGCAAGTCACCAAAGAAGAAAAGAAAAAAATAGAGAAAAAGGAAACGGATTTGGATATAGTTTATTTAACAAGGATTCAGAATATACAAGTACAATATCAGCAAGGTATTATAAAGATGGTTCAGAAATATTAATAGAACAAGAAAATAAAAATCCTAGAAAATTGACACCTAGAGAGGCAGCAAGATTACAAGGTTATCCTGATTCTTTCAAAATTGAAGTTAGCGATGTACAAGCATATAAACAATTTGGTAATTCTGTTCCAGTAAAAATGATAAATGCTGTTGCAACAAAAATGTATGAAACATTAAAACAGGAAGGGGAAATATAATTGGAAATTAAAGAAGGTATTTATAGAGATAATTTGCTTTTTTATACTGTGTTAAAAAATTTATTACAATGTAAGTTTAACGAAAGGCAACTTATTCAACTTCAAGAAGTATTATTAACAAATAAAGAAACACTAAACTCTGATAAAATGAAAAAGTTTTTATTGAGTAGTATTGTTAAAGAAGGAACTACTAAATATGAAGATTTTTGCATTTTAGTAAATATGTGCAAGAGAAACAACTATGCACAATGGGTAGAGCTTTTAGATTTGTCCATAGACCTACTACTTATAAAAGATTTAATTAGAGAAGAGGCAAAAGCCTATGCAAGGTCAAAGTATAAAGAAAAAATAGAGAAAATAAAAGACAAATTAAGTCTTGAATATGATATGGCTAGTTTAGAACTTCCTTATGGTCAAAGAGTTATTAGCTCACTACTTGTATATGCTTTAACAAGTTTGGATAGAGATACAGACTTTTTGATGGAAAATAGCAAGAAAATGGTAAAAGATATAAAGATAAAACTGCAACAAGTTACAGAGAAGTACAAAATCAATATTAATAATATATTTATGATAATTGTAGATGAATCTGTAAATCAAAGTATTAAATCTGACGCAGGACAGTCTTATGAAAAAAGGTTACATAGTTTATTAATGAACATTGGAGAAAATGTCAAAGAACACGTACACGATGAAATGATACCTTCAGTGGAATATGATTTTACATTTGAAATAGGCAGTGAATTAGTAGGAATAAGTGCTAAAAGGACATTAAGAGAACGTTATAAGCAAAACTTTGAAGATGTTGATTTTCTATCAGTAGACCATATGCTATTGATTACATTAGGAACAGATTTAAATTCAGATAAGCTAAATAATATATTGCAAAAGAATGGTTTGTTTGTAGTTGTATCAAGAGAAGTATATGATACCAAAGAATATCTAGTAAACAATCCAAGGGTTATACCTTCAGATGAATTTACGACGAAAAAATTAAATGAGATGTTTAAATAATGTATGTGGAGAAAACAATGAAATTAGGATTTTCAACAGTTGATATTAATAGGTTTGATGAGTTAAACATATTTGAAGGGTTAAAAGAGGATTTCCCTGAATATAAAGACAAAAGAATAAATATGATACAACGAGGGCAATGCGATGTGTTTGTTGCTATGGACGATGATAGATACATTGGAGAAGTTACAGCAAAGTATATTAATGAAGATTTAGACAATGAAACGATACCAAATACAAGGGCATATTTTGAGGCTTTTAGAATACATATATTTTATCAAGATGTTGGTATAGGGCAACAGTTAATGAATTATGCTATTGACTATTTAAAAAATAAAGGATATACGGAATTTACTGTTGGGGTTGAATCATGGAATAGAAATGCTGTACATATATATCAAAAATTAGGTTTTACAGAAAAAATAAATATAGGTAAAACTGGAAAATATGGATATGATTTGTATTTAAAGAGAGTTTAGAAGAAGGTGTAAGAACTTTCTTTTTTTATTGTAGGTTTTTTCGTTGAAGAATCAGGAAAAATGTGGTAAAATGTCAACAAATAATTAATTTGATTGAGTAGGTGATGAAATGGGTTCTTCTACTAGAAATAGTTATCAAAGGTCACAAAAAGTAATTGAGCAAGGCATATCAGAAAACAAAGTCTCTCAAACTGGCGAAGGAATTGCAAAATTATTAGCAAAGTTGCTTTTCCCTAAAAACGGTGTTTCAAAGGTAAGAACAGTATTACAAGAAAATATATACTCTAATGAGTGTACAAACAGTATTAAACAGATTATAAGGGTGTCTAAAGCAGTACAAACTGGGTCATTAACTTCGATTGTATTTGGAGGAATAGGTGGACTTTCAAATATAGAAGTTAATGAAAGAATATGCGAATTTGTAGGAGTATCTGATAATGAACTACTAAAAATATCGTTCAAAGAGACATTAAATAAAGTAGACATACTAGACAAAGCAAGTGATACTATCCAATTTATATCAGAGTATGTAAAAAATATAATATCAAATGTATTTAAACAATTTACATATGAGGATACCTTAAATGCTTTGGAAAATTTTGATACTCAAAAATATTCTGATAGTATAGATGAGTATATGGAGGTTGAGATAGTTCCAATAGTAGCACTAGAAATGAATGAATTAGTATTAGAGGAAGAAACAGATGATTTTCCAACCAAAATAAAGAATACACTATCTCGAATCCTAGAAAAGATACGTAGAAAGAAGGAATAGAAAATGCAAAAAGACTTATTTTCAGAAGAATTTCCTCATAAACTTCACTATAATGATAAAAATTTATTAGGTATAAATGAATATTCAAATGATATCATATTAGATTTTTTTGATATGGTGTCTTATATATGCTACACTGACTTCTATACACCACGTGACGAAGATGTAAATAATTTAAGAAAATTAACCGTTACAATACCTGTGAATAACTATAAAACTTTTAATTCAATAAAAAATGATATGGAGAAATTATTGACATACATGACTAATGGAGAAAAATGGAATATAACTTTTGTAGAAAATAAATCTATAAAATTCTTATCAAGGGAACAGAGAGTAATTAGAGACAACACAAAATATAACTCAATAGCTTTATTGTCTGGAGGATTGGATTCAATGGCAGGTAGTGTATTAGAGAAAGATAATAATACAATATTTGTAACGTATGAGACTAATTCCATAGAGGTTAATAATTCAAATGAAATATATGAAAATTTAATAAAAAATGAGAAAAATAATCATGTAATAATTGGAAAAATAAAACATGAAGAAGATGAACACTATACAGAAAGAACAAGGTCTTTAATGTTTATTGCTACTAGTTTAATTTATGCAGATTATTACAAAATAGAAAATGTTAAAATATATGAAAATGGAATTATGTCATTAAATCCAAAGTTTAATTTTAGTAGAAGGGTTACCAAAACTACTAATCAGAAAACTTTATACTTAATTAATAATATATTAGATAAATTAGATATAAAAATAAAAGTAACCAATCCATTTAAGTACAAAACAAAAGGAGAAATTATCAAGATAATACCTAATGCAAATGTAGAGTATATTAGAAAGCAAACGAGAACCTGTGCAAAGCATTCAGGAGTAGTCCATTTTAGAAATAAAAATAAAGGAAATTTTCATTGTGGAATTTGTACAGCATGTGTTTTAAGACAAATTGGAGAAACGAATTCTAATATGAATGGAACAGATTATTTAGTGCCGATTAATCTTTATAATTTAAAAGATATTTTAGAGTATGAAAATAAAATATCTAAAAACAATGATAAAATAAAAGATGAAAAAGCAGCCGTTTATAAATATAATGAAAAAAGGTCTCTACTAGAATACTACAGATTATATTATGATAAAATTCAAAATTCAGAA
>Ga0209629_10000428_pt1 | contig 22893 bp, 19 predicted proteins | sample TergutCu122P5_FD_187286 | JGI IMG/M metagenome (GOLD analysis project Ga0209629, IMG submission 187286) | Cubitermes ugandensis P5 segment gut microbial communities from Kakamega Forest, Kenya - Cu122 P5 (SPAdes) (version 2) | ecosystem: Host-associated > Arthropoda: Insects > Digestive system...
CGCCTGCCGTCTACGAGACGGTGCCCGTGCCGTACAACTCGCCCTACCTGCGCTACCTGTTGAACACCAACGCCGCCGACATCGCGGAATCGACGCCGAACTTCACTCCGGCCGATGTCGACGACGGCTGTCTGGCCCGGCTGATCGTCAGCGGAAACGACACGGTCGGCATGGTCGTGCTGCGTCCGACCGATGTGCCCGGCCAGGCCGACGTCCTGGTCGATTGGGTCGCCCAGAAGTACCGGGACTTCACGCCCGGCGAGTTCGTCTACCACAGCTCCGGCGTGCTGCCCGAGCACGGCTGGCGGTCGCTGCGCGTCGCCAACCCGCCCGAGCGCGAACACGGCTACCTGACGCGCATGGGCTTCCGCCCGACGCCGGACGGCTGGGTTCTCGACGTCGATTCGGCTCCCGCCTGATCCGTGGACCCGATCGCCGGCGCCCCCGTGCCGCAACCGATGCCGAACGAGTCGGCCACGGGGTTCAGTCGTTCCACCAGTTCCGCAGGCGCGCCGGCAGATCGATGGGCAGGCGATGGAGGACGCGTCCGCCCAGCACCATGAACTTGGCATAGGCCTCCCGCGTCACGCCCGGCGGCGGCGCCAGCTGCAGCCACCGCTGGGTCGCCACGGTCTGGGGCTGGGTGAAGCGCTGGATGCCCTCCGCCGCGTGACGGCGCCCCAACCCCGACGCCCCCATGCCGCCCATCGGGGCGTCGTGGCTGGCCCACGCGGCCGCGTAGCCCTCGTTGATGTTGACGGTGCCGGCCATGAGGCGCTTGGCCACCGCGAACGCATGCCGCCGGTTCTTCGACCAGACCGACGCGTTCAGTCCGTATTCGGTGTCGTTTGCCCTTGTCACGGCCTCGTCGTCGTCGGCAACGCGGTAGACGGCCACGACGGGTCCGAAGGTCTCCTGGCGGCACAGCGCCATGTCTTCCGTGATGCCGGTCAGGATCGTCGGCTCGAAACACGTGGGGCCGAGGTCGGGGCGGGCGTGGCCGCCGGCCACCAGAGTGGCGCCCTTGGCCACCGCGTCGTCGACGTGCGCGACAACCTTGGCCAGGTGCTCGGCCGAGATCAGCGGGCCGAGGTCGACGTCCCAGCCGCTGCCGGTGCCGACGGCCAGACGGCTCGTCCTGTCGGCGAAGGCCTTGAGGAATTCGTCGTGAACGGCCTCGTGCACGAACACGCGCTCGATGGACACGCAGAGCTGGCCGGTCGTCGAGAAGCAGGCCTGAATGGCGCCGCGGGCCGTGTAGTCGATGTCGGCGTCGGCCAAGACGATCATCGGGTTCTTGCCGCCCAGTTCGGCCGAAAACGGGATCAGCCGAGCGGCGCAGCGCTCGGCGACGCTGGTGCCAGTGACCGTCGAGCCCGTGAACATCACATGGTCGGACGCCTCGATCAGCGGCGTGCCGAGCCTCGAGCCGGGTCCGCAGACGACCTGGAACAGGTCGGCCGGCAGGCCGGCCTCGACGAGCATCGCCTTGACGGCCAGCGCCGTGAACGGGGTCGCCGAATCGGGCTTCAGAACGACCGCGTTGCCGGCCAACAGGGCTGGTATCGCGTCAGAGCAGGCCAGCGTCAGCGGGTAGTTCCAGGGCGAGATGACGCCAACCAGTCCCTCTGGAACGCGGCGTTCGACCGTGCGGGTCAGCACCGGGATCGCGCCGCCGCGCGATCGCGTCGCCAGATGCACGGCCGCAGTCCGCGCGTAGTAGCCGGCGCACAGAGCCGCGTCCATGACCTCTTCGAAGGCGTGCAGGCGCGACTTGCCGTTCTCCAGGTGGACGAGGTCGAGCAGCGCCTCGCAGTTGTCCAGGACGAGGCCGCGGAAGCGGTCGGCCACGCCGGCCCGTTCACGAACCGGGCGTGCCAGCCAGACCCCACGGGCGGCCCGGGCCTTGGCGGCGGCCGCCGCCACGTCCGATGGCGTGCAGGTCGGCACGTCCCCGATGTGGCGGCCGTCCAGGGGCGAGACCACGGCCAGCGGCTCGGCGCCACCTTGGGAATAGGCCCAGCGCACCAGCGCTGCGGGATCGAAACTCGTCATGCTTCGATGATCGCACCGCGCGGCGACCGGCGCCAACCGCTGGGCGGCCGGGATGGCCCGGGTTCGTTGCCGGACGCCACCGATGCTCAGCCGAACAGGCGGCCCAGGAATCCCTTGGCGTTGCGGGCGGCGTCGATCTCGGCCTGGGTGTGCTTGCCGTTGCACCACTGGCCCTTCGGCACGGACGCCTTGATCTGGGCGACGTGTTGGCCGCAACCGGCCCAGGTGGTCTTGCCACAGACTTGGCACTTGACCGCATGACACATGTTGAACTCCTTCTGATTGGTTGTTGTGACGGATGCCGGCCGGTCAGCGCAGCATCATGAACAGCTTCTCCATCTCCTCGATGGACTTGTCGTCCGGTTGGGTGTCGGTCGTCGTCAGGCAGTGCTTCATGCCGCTGGCAACGATCACGAAACCGGCTCGCTCGATGGCCGAGTTGACCGCCGCCAGCTGAGTCACCACGCTGCGGCAGTCGCTGTCGGAATCGACGGCGCTGATCACTGCGTCCAACTGGCCACGGGCCCGCCTCAGGCGGTTCAGCACCTGGTGCTTGACATCCGCCTGCACCGCAGCGTCCGCCGGCGTGCCGCCGGCCACGGTCGGCTCGTTGTTTGCCCGCACAGCTCTCAGCTCCCCTTGACGAGCAGGGCGTCGGCGGCGGCGCCCAGGAAGGCGCGCAGCGTCAGCATGCCGCCGGACAGGCTGCGGGAGTCGAAGCCGGCGGCCGCCAGCACGCGGTGCGCGATGTAGCTGCGGACACCGGACTGGCAGGTCACGGCGATCGGACGCCCCCCCGCTTGTTGCTTGACGTCGCCCAGGCGACCCCGCAGGCTCGTGTGCGGGATGTTGACGGCCTCCGGCAGGTGTCCGCTCGCGAACTCCTCCGGCGTCCGGACGTCCAGCACGAAAGCCTTGGTCCTGGCCCAGTCGAGCTCATCGGGCTGCCACAGAGCCAACTGTCCGGTCAGCACGTTGTCGGACAGGAATCCGATCATCGAGACCGGGTCCTTGGCCGAGCCATACGGCGGCGAATAGCACAGATCGAGGTCGATCAGGTCGGGCGCCGTGAGATTGGCGCGCATGGCGGTGGCCAGCACGTCGATGCGCTTGTCGACGCCCTGCTCGCCCACGGCTTGGGCGCCGAGGATTCGTCCGGTGCGCGGGTCGATGTGCACGAGCAGATGGATCTGGGTGGCCCCGGGGAAGTAGCCGGCGTGGGCCAGGGGGTGCAGGTGGAGGGTCGTGAAGGCGATTCCGGCGCCCGCCAGCGACGCCCGGTTGGCGCCGGTCATCGCGGCCGTCAGACGGCCGACGCGCACGATCGCCGTGCCCAGCGGAGCGGGCAGGGGTCGCACGGAAGCGATCTTGTCGGTGATGCCAAGCCGGCGTGCTTTGCCGGCCGCTGCGACGATCTGGTCGGCCACCAGGCGCCCGGCCCGGTTGGCGGGGCCGGCCAGCGGCACCGGCCGGCGGGCGCCGGTCACGGCGTCCGTGCTGAGCGTCGCGTCACCAACTGCCCAGACGTCCGGCAGGTTGGTCAGACCGTGGGCGTCGGTGACGATGGCGCCGCGCTCGTCGCACTTGAGACCGGCGGCCACGAAGACCTGCGTCGCCGGCGCGACACCCGTGCTGAGGACGACCAGGTCGGCCGGCAGGCTTTGGCCGTCGGCCAGACGGACGACGGCGTGCCCGCCGTCCTCGGCGACGGCGGACGCCCCGGTGCCCACGACGACCTTGACGCCCAGGCGCTGCAACTCCTCGTGGACGAGTTGGGCCATCTCCTGCTCGAGCGGGGGCAGCACGTGCGGGGCAACCTCGACGAGCGTGACCTCGACTCCTGCGTGCGCCAGCCCTTCGGCCGCCTCTAGGCCGATGAACCCGGCCCCGAGGACGACCGCCGTCTTGGCCGGCTTCCCACCCTTGCCGGTCACGAGGTCACGCATCGTGACGGCGTCCGTGACGGTGCGCAGCGTGTGCACGTGCGGGTTGTCGAGTCCTTCGATCGGCGGCCGTGTCGCCGTCGCTCCCGGCGAGAGGATCAGGTGGTCATAGGTGACGTCCAGCTCGCCGGCCGGCCCCACGACATGCACCTTGTGGGCGGCCGCGTCCAGCGCGGTGACGCGGTGGTTGACGTGCACCTGCAAGTTGAGGGAGTCCTTCAGTGACTTGGGCGTCTGCACCAACAACTCGTCCTGCGAGGTGATCTCGCCGCCGACGTAGTACGGCAGCCCGCAGTTCGCGAACGACACCTCGGGTCCGGCCTCGAAGATCACGATGTCAGCCGCTTCGTCGAGACGGCGCAACCGAGCGGCCGCGGACATCCCGCCGGCCACACCGCCGACGATCACATAGCCATGCTTTGCCATGTCTGCAAATATACCCTATGGGGTATCTGCTGTGTCAAGTGAGTCACCAAACGATAGTGGCTCATTCACGCTAGGGTCTGACTGCGTGGCAAGCCCGCTGGGTGGATAGCCTACCAACTGCCAACTGGGGTGGCCTGCCCCCCTTGGTTAGGTCCACGGATTGTGAGAGTCGTCTTGATGCCAGCCGCGGCTGGCGGAAGGATGGATTCCATGCCTGGAAGCAAAGCCCGGCGGCATTCGCCGGAACAGATAGTGACGCTGCTGCAACGTGCTGACGGCCTGCTGACTAACGGTTCTGACGTGGCCGGGGTGTGCCGCGACATCGGGGTGACCGAGGCGACGTACTACCGGTGGCGGAACCTGTACGGCGGGCTGAAAGCAGACGACGCGAAGCGGTTGAAGCGCCTGGAGATGGAGAACGCCACGTTGAAGCGGCTGTTGGCCGAGGCGGAGCTGGAGAAGGCCTGCCTGAAGGAGTTGGCTGAGGGAAACTCTCAGCCCGGGATGCCGCCGCCGGGCTGTGACTCATCTGATCGCGGTGTTCCACGTGTCGGAACGGTTCGCGTGCCGGGTCGTGCGCCTGTGGCCCGCTCCGCGTACCGACGCCAGCCTCGGTACCAAACGACGAACGGTCCCGACGCGTGGCTACGCCGACGGCTGCGCGCCTACGCGAAGCGGCATCCACGATGGGGATACCGGCGGGCCTACCACGATCTGCGGGCGGAGGGCACCTGTGCCAACCACAAGAAGGTCAGCGGCTGTGGCGCGAAGAGGTTTTGAAAGTGCCGATCAGACGGTGCCGGAAACGCTGTGGCACGTTCACCGCCGTGACACCGGTCACGGACGCCCCGAACAAGGTGTGGGCCATCGATTTCCAGTTCGACTCCGACGAGACCGGAGGGAAGATCAAGATCGCGAACCTGGTCGACGAACACACCCGCGAATGCCTTGCCTGCCCAGTGGAACGTCGGACCACCACCCCCGCGCTGACCCGGATGCTCGACCAGGTCGTCGCCTTGCGCGGCTACCAGGCGGTGATCCGAGCCGACAGCGGCCCCGAGTTCACCTCCCAGGCGCTCGCCACCTGGGCCCAGGGGCACGCCGGCCTAATGTTCATTCCACCCGGAACACCTTGGAACAACGGCTACGGCGAGTCGTTGAACTCCCGACTCCGCGACGATTGCCTGAACGTCAACTCATTCCGGAACCTGCGCCACGCCCGCGCCATCATCGCCATCTGGCGGGACGAATACAACACGACGACCCCACTCGGCCCTCGGTCACCTGACCCAGGCCGCCTGCGCCGCTACACTCGAAACAAGACACAACACCGACGAGTCTCACACCTGATGGACCTACTCACGCGGTCACGTCACCACCAGTGACCGTCCGAGAGTCACGTGCTGCTCCGCTGGGATGATAAGACCTGTGGTAGTCCGCTTCGAGCAGCAACTTCCGCCCTCAGCGAACCTACCCAGCACACTTTGCCTACCCTCATTGACATTCCATGCGACTGTGATAGATTCTCTGCAACAGTCAAAGATACGTGGTCGTTCTCATCCGTGTGCACGAATGGACTTCTCGCCTTGTGCCGTTCGACCGAAGTGACCGGGCCTGCACAGGAAAGAGGAGAATTCTTCCATGTCAACCAAGAAATTAGGCGTGTTGATCGCTGGATTCGGCGTTGATGCCTTCGCTGTTGCAGGTGTGGCACCCGCGCGGTTGAACGATGGCTACGGCTCCTTCTGGAACATAGAGGGCACGCAGCAGACATCTGGTCAAGTGGCTGTAGCGGGAGGTGACAGCGGCGGCCCAGTACTTACCGTCGATTACAACAATGGCGCATATACGACCGTTGGCGCTGCTGGAATGATCCAGTTTGGCAGTAATCCCGTTGCTTGTGGCTCAGTCAACATTGCCACGACATGCTTTGCAAGAGTAGATTTCTCTTCCGTGCACACATTCCTGAATGACGTGCCAGGGACGTCACTGGTGGTTTGAGATGACGAAGAAGATAGCATCGGTGAGGCTGGCTCTTGTCGCACTTCACAGTGCCTCTCTCTGGTCGCCTGCGGGCAAATTGGTCATACAGGCACACCTGCGGACTCTCCTGAGGAGGTTGGTAGTTACGCACCCGTGAGTCCCACCCCGAGTGGCACAGGCACCTTCCCTGTGCCACCAGGAAGTCCTTCAGGAACCTATGCCATTCGAGCCGCCACGAACGGCGGGGTAGACATGTCGTGGATTGCCGATGGTGGCGCGGTCGCAACCGTCCAGTTCGGAGGCGATCCGACGCCCGGGACGCTGCTTGTGAACATCAAGCTGGGATCCTGCTTCAACGTGATGCAGACTTTCCAAGTCACGGCGACGAATATGCACCCACTCGGGGCACTCACATACCCGGCGGTTTTGTGCAGTGACTCAACGTTAGGATCCGACAAGACGGACGTGTTCGCAACGATGTTACAATCCGATATTTCGTTCGCACTGAATGGTCCGAGCGAATTGTCCTTATCTGGCTCAGGATTGGTTCTGCAGCTCCAAGCGCAGTAAGAAATGCGAAGAACGGCGAGCTGGAGCCCCTCTGGTTCGCCGTTCTTTGCACTCCCAAATCCGATGCGTCTGGATTTCTTGCGGTTACCGAAGGCCAGTTTCGCACCAGGCGTGGGCACATGGGGCTGACCGGCATACCTGGGGTGTCTGAGTTCACGACACAGGCGACAGGTGATAGGTGACACATGAGTCGAGACATGGGCGACACTTCATGGCATGTTGCAGCATCCAGATGTGGTCCTCAAGATCGTCGCTGGCCAACTCAGTGTCACGCAAGCGGGCGAGCAGTGCCTGTCCCGACAATATCGTCACAAACTGCTGGCCCGCTACCGGGCCGGCGGCCTGGACGCCCTACAGCCCCAATCACGCCGGCCTCACTCGAACAGTGCCGTCACCAGCCCGAACGTGCGCGACCGGATCATCTGGTGGCGCCCACACCTGGCCGGGCAGGGCCTCGATGCCGGCGAAGTCCTGGCCACCAACACCATCAACCCCGACACCAACTACTGGCCCAACACCATGAAACAGCCCGGCCGATGGCCGGGCTGACTGTCGCTCATGTCGCACTCACCTGTCGCCCATGTCGCGACTCATCACAACGGTCGGGGCGAGAGGACTCGAACCTCCGATCTCCTGCTCCCAAAGCAGGCGCGCTAGCCACTGCGCTACGCCCCGGTTCATCGGACGATGTGGGCCCCGCGATTGGTCGGACGCCCACATCGAGCGCATCAATGCTACACGGCACTTGCCGGGGCTGCGCCTGTGGCTTCGTAGGCCGCGATCTGGGCCAGACGGCGGACGTGACGCTCGGCGCCACTGAAGGGCGTGGTGAGAAAGGCCCGCACGAGCACCCAGGCGAACTCAGGGGCCGTGAACCTGGCCCCGAGAGCGATGACGTTCGCGTCGTTGTGCTGGCGAGCCAATGTGGCAAGGTCGAGGTGCGTGACGAGCGCCGCGCGCGCGCCTTTCACCTTGTTGGCGGCCAGTTGCTCGCCGTTCCCGGAGCCGCCGATGACGATGCCCAAGGCCTCGACGCCGCCCGCCTCGTCCGCCAGGACGCCCTGGGCGCAGGCGATGCAGAACCCCGGATAGTCGTCCTCGGCGTCGAAGGTGGCCGCGCCATGGTCAACGACCTCGTAGCCCGCCTCGGTCAGTTGTGTGACCAAGGTCTGCTTCAGTTGGAACCCGGCGTGATCCGACCCCATGTGTACTCGCATGGCTCCATTCTCGCAGCTTCATCGCGCTTACCCGCTATCACAGGGCGGACGGTCCGCCCTCCAGCAGCAACTTGAACGCGTCCTCGTCCAGAATCGGGACGCCCAGGGCCTCGGCCTTCGTGGCCTTCGATCCGGCGTTCTCCCCGACGACGACGAAATCGGTGTTGCGGCTGACCGATCCGGCCGCCTTGCCGCCGGCCGCCACGATGGCCTCATTGGCTTCGTCTCGGGTGAAGCCCACGAGGGTGCCTGTGACGACGACCGTCAGGCCGGCCAGCGGTTGCGCGTCCGCGGGCTTGGCTTCGTCCGCCATCCGGACGCCCGCGGCCGCCCACCGTCGTACGATCTCATCGTGCCAGCCCACCGCGAACCATTCCTTGACCGCCTGGGCGATGACGGCGCCGACGCCGTCGGTCCGAGTCAGATCCTCCACGCTGGCGGCGCGGATGGCGTCCACCGATCCGAAAGTGGACGCCAGGGCCCGGGCCGCGACCGGCCCGACGTGGCGGATGGAAAGCGCGTTCAGCACCCGCCAGAGCGGCTGCGTCCTGGCGGCCGCGATCTCGCGCAGCATCTGGTTCGTGGTCTCCTTGGGCACGCCCGGCGTCCTGGCGTCGCCCTTCGTGAAGAAGAACGGCTCGGGCACCATCGCGCCGTCCTCGCCGTGGGCCCGCCACACGCGAACGTCGGCCAGGCCGTCCGCCGTCAGGTCGAACAGGCCCGCCTCGTTTGGCAGGACGGGAGTCTGGCGGGGTGCGTCAGCCTCGGTGACGTCTGCCGGGCGTCCGGCCTCCGGGTCAGTCAGCGCGACGGCCGCCTCCCACCCGAGGGCCTCGATGTCAAGGGCGCTACGGGCCCCGATCGCGGCCAGGCGCTCGGTCGCCTGGGCCGGGCAGTGCTCGCTGTTCGGGCAGCGAATGTCCTTGTCGCTCTCCTTTTCGGGGCGCAACGCCGCGCCGCAACTGGGACAGGCGGCGGGCATGACGAACTCGCGTGTGGGGCGCCCGGCGCGCAGCTCGACGACGGGACCGACGACCTCCGGGATCACGTCACCCGCCTTGCGCAGCACGACGATGTCGCCGATCAGCACGCCCTTGCGCTTGACCTCTGAAGCGTTGTGCAGCGTGGCCCGGGACACGGTCGATCCCGCCACCAGGACGGGCGTCATCACGGCGAACGGCGTGACACGGCCCGTGCGTCCGACGCCGACCTGGATGTCCAGCAGTTCGGTGTTGACCTCCTCGGGCGGGAACTTGTAGGCGATGGCCCACCGCGGCGCCCGGCTCGTCGTGCCCAGGACGGCCTGCCCGGCCAGCCCGTCGACCTTGACGACGACGCCGTCCAACTCGTGTTCGATGGCCTCATCGTGGCGGTGCCGGCCGACCCAGGCCACGAAGTCGGCGATTTCGGCCGTCGTCTCGACGACCCGGAAATGCGACGAGACGGGCAGCCCCCAGCCCGCCATCAGTCCATACCCATCGGACTGGTTTTCGATCTCGACGCCCTCGACCGCCCCCAGGCCGTGGCAGATCATCGACAGCGGCCGCGACGCCGTGACCCTGGGATCCTTCTGGCGCAACGACCCGGCGGCCGCGTTGCGGGCATTCGCGAACGGCGCCTTGCCGGCCCGGACGAGCGAGGCGTTCAGGCCGTCGAAAGCGCGGACGGGAAAGAAGACCTCGCCGCGCACCTCGACGAGCGGTGGAACGGCACCTGTAAGACGTTGCGGAACCGCCTTGATCGTGCGGACGTTGGGTGTGATGTCCTCGCCGGTTCGCCCGTCGCCCCTCGTCGCGGCCGACATCAGGCGTCCGTCGCGGTAGACCAGGTCGCAGGCCAGGCCGTCGATCTTCAGCTCGCAAAGCCAGCGGTCGACCGTTTGCCCGGCGTCGGTCGCGGAGCGCTGCGTCCGCGCCACCCAATCCATCAACTCCGGCTCGCTGAACACGTTGTCGAGGCTGAGCAGACGGGTCAGGTGCTGGATCGGCGGAAACTCGTTCCGGGCCGCCTGGCCCACGCGTTGGGTCGGCGAATCGGGCGTCCGCAGGCCGGGGTTGGCAGCCTCGAGCGCGATCAGGTCGCGCATCAGCTGGTCGTACTCGGCGTCGGACAGCGTCGGGGCGTCCTGCCCGTAGTACTCGTCCTGGGCCTGCACGATGCGGTCGACGAGATCCTGCCACTGATGTCGCAGGGCCGGCGCCAACTCCTCGGTGGGCGATGTCATACCACCATTGTGGCAGGCCACGCGCTGATATCGTGGTGCCGTGACCGACCTCATCCCACTGCCGCGTCTGACAAGCCTGGACGATGCTGCCAACCCGCTGTGCCAGGGCGTCGTGGCCGTCAGCCGGGCGGCCGCCGCCGAGGCCGTCGGCGACCCCGAGACCGGCCTGGCCGCGGCTGACTTGGTGCTGCTGCTCGCCGAGCCGGCACACGAGGCCGGCTACTGCGCCGTGGCGCTGGAGGCGGGTGAAGTGATCGGATTCGCGACGGTGTTGACGCATGAGCGCGAGATGGCGACCGTGGCCGAGCTGAACGTCGTGACGCATCCGCGGCACCGGGCGCGCGGGATCGGGTCGAGCCTGCTGGCCTGGGCCGAAGGCTTGTCGGCGCGGTTGGGACGCACCACCTTGCAGGGCGCCGTGCCATCGCGTCCCCCGCTGCCCGGCGCCGCCACGGTGACCGCGTCGTCCGGTGGCACCTTTCCCGCCGACGTGCCCGGTTGGCGGTTCGCGGAGGCGCGCGGGTACGCGATCGGCCAGATCGAGGCGCACAACGCGCTGGACTTGCCGGTCCCGGCCGGGGCGCTCGACGACTGGCTGGCACAATGCCGGTCGCAATCGGGCGACTACCGCTGGCACACCTGGCAATCGGTGGTGCCGGATGAGTGGCTCGGCGACTTCGCGGCGCTGCGCACACAGGTGACCTCGGACGCGCCCGTCGGAGACATGGCATGGGAGACCGAAGACTGGAGCGCCGATCGCTTGCGCACCCGCTTCGCCGAATGGCAGCGGGCGGGCCTGGATTCCTTGTACGTGGTGGCCGAGCACGCGGCGACGCAAACGCTGGCCGGCTTCACGCACCTGGTCTGGCGCGAACACCCGGCGCGGACCGCCTTCCAGGGCTACACGTTCGTCCGCGCCGACCACCGCGGCCACCGGCTGGGACTGGGACTCAAGGCGCGGGCGCTGCAGGGGTTGGCGCAGCGCGAGCCGGCGGTGTCCCGCATCTACACCGAGAACGCCGCCGAGAACGCGGCGATGCTCGCGATCAACCGCCGCCTGGGGTTCCGCCTCGCCTCGGTCGCGGCCTGGATCCAGAAGGCGGCGATCTGAGTCCTTCCCCGAGGACGTAGGGTGGAATCCGGCCTGAAGGAGACACCATGAACATCACGCGCGCCGAGGCACAGGAGCGTTCGAGTCACGTCCAGACACACTCGTACGAGGTGGCGATGGACCTGACCGGCGCCGCCGATCCGGCCTTCGTCTCGACGTCGACCGTGCGCTTCACCTCGGATGGGGCGCCCACCTGGATCGACCTGATCGCCGACCAGGTGCTGTCGGCCTCGCTCGACGGCACACCGATGGACGTGGGCGCGTTCACCGACGACCGTCTCCCGCTGGCCCCGGCGGCCGGCGAGCATGTCCTAGTCGTCGAGGCGCGCTGCCGGTACTCGCGCACCGGCGAAGGGCTGCACCGCATGGTCGACCCGGCCGATGGGCGCGTCTACCTTTACAGCCAGTTCGAACCGGCCGACGCCCGCCGGGCGTACGCCTGCTTCGAGCAACCCGACCTCAAGGCGACGTTCCGGCTGACCGTGCAGGCCCCGGCGGACTGGGTCGTCGTGTCCAACGCGGCTGACCCGGTCATCACCCCGGCCGGTGGCGGCATGGCCACGTGGGTCTTCCCCGCCACCCCTCCCCTGTCGACCTACGTGACGGCAGTCGTGGCGGGCGAGTACCACGTCGACCGTGGGACCGTGCGCTCGCGCAAGGGAGAGCTGCCGGCGTCGCTGGTGTGCCGGCAGTCGCTCAAGGACTACCTGGATGTCGAGCACCTGCGCACCACGACCCAACGGGGATTCGACGTCTACGAGGCCGCCTTTTCGATCGACTTCCCATTCGATTCGTACGACCAGTGCTTCGTGCCCGAGTACAACGCGGGCGCCATGGAGAACGCCGGCTGTGTCACCGTCCGCGACGAGTACCTGTGGCGCTCGCGCGTCACCGCCGCCGAGATCGACAGCCGCGACAACGCATTGCTGCACGAGTTGGCCCACATGTGGTTCGGCGATCTCGTGACGATGCGCTGGTGGGACGATCTGTGGCTCAACGAGAGCTTCGCCGAGTGGGCGTCGCACTACTGTCAGGCCCAGATCGCGGAGCGCTTCGGTGGGGTCAACCCGTGGGTGGGGTTCGCGGCCGGACGGAAGGCCTGGGCCTTCGCCCAGGATCAACTGCCGACCACCCATCCGGTGGCCGCCGACATGGTCGATCTCGACGCGGTGCGGCTGAACTTCGACGGCATCACGTACGCCAAGGGAGCGTCCGTGCTGAAGCAGCTCGTCGGGCTCGTGGGCGAGACGGACTTCCTGCGCGGCGTGCACGACTACCTGACCACCCACGCCTATGCCAACGCCAGCTTCGCCGACCTGCTGGGCGCCCTGCACGAGGCGTCCGGGCGCGACCTGACGCGCTTCTCGGCGGACTGGCTGGAGACCGCCGGCGTGAACACGCTGCGGGCGCGCCTCGAGGTGTCCGATGGCTTGATCACGGCGGCGACAATCGTTCAGAGCACGCCGTCCGACCACCCCACGCTGCGGCTGCACCGTCTCGGAATCGGTTGCTTCGATCTAACAGACGGCCGCCTGCGGCGCACAGCCGGCTTCGACATCGACGTCCAAGGCGCCGAGACGAACCTGCCCCAGCTGGTGGGCCGTCGTCGTCCGGATCTGCTGCTGCTGAACGACGGCGACATGACGTTCGCCAAGGTGGTTTTCGACCAGGACTCGCTGCGCACGGCACTGGCCCACGTCGGTGACGTCGAGGACGCGCTGGCCCGCACGTTGATCTTCATGGTGCTGCAGGACACGTGGCGGGACGGCGACCCCGAGCTGCCCTCCGGTGAGTTCATCCGCGCCGTGCTGGCGTCGCTGCCCGCCGAATCGGACATGACCGCCTTGCAGCGCCGCCTGCTGGCCGGACGCCAGGCGGCCACCGAATACTCGGCACCGGGCGTGCGCCCGACAAATCAGGCGGCCTGGGCCGGCGGCCTGGCGCGCCTGCTGGAGGCCGCCGCTCCCGGCGGTGACGCGCAAGTCGCCCTGGCCGACGCCATGATCGAGGCGACCGGCCCAGCCGACGGTGATTTGATCGCCGGGTGGCTCGCCGGCGTCGGCCTGCCGGACGGCCTGCCGATGGAGGCCGATCGTCGGTGGCGCGTGGTCCGCAACCTCGCCCGGCTGGGTCGGCTGGGCGCCGACGAGATCGCCGCCGAGCTGGCCTTGGACGCGACCCAAACCGGCCTGGAGCAGGCGGCCGGCGCCCGGGCGGCCGTGCCGTCCGCGGACGCCAAGGCCGAGGCCTGGGGCCTGGCCACGGCCACCCCAGACGTCCCCAACGAGACGCACCTGCAGGTGTGCGCGAACTTCTGGCAGTTCGGTCAAGAAGACCTGACGAGGCCATATGTGCCGAAGTATTTCGATCTCGCCGAGGCGATCTCGGCCCGATCGGGCATCTGGGCCGATCGTGGCGACGCCGTCGCCGAGACAGCGCTGAACCGACTGTGGCCCACTCCCGTGGCCGATCAGGCCCTCGTCGATGACACCACGGCCTGGCTCAGCGCCCGTCCCGGCCTGGCCGCCCCGGTGGTCAAGATCATGCGCGAGAACCTCGACCGCACGCGCCGCCTGCTGACCGCTCAAGCCAGCTCTCTGGCCGGCCAGACGTCGGCCTGATGTCCTGAAACACCCGACGGCGGACGGCCGGGCTCGGCTAGGCTCGGACTCGTGAATCTGGTGCTGCGTGACGTGACGCTGCCCGACGGCGCCCGGTGCGCCCTGTTCGTCACCGATGCCCGCCTGGCCGATGAACCGTCCCCGGGCGCCCGTGTGATCGACGCGGGCGGCCTGATCGCCCTGCCGGGGCTCGTCGATCCCCACGCGCACCTGCGGGAGCCCGGCGGCGCCGGCGAGACGATCGCCAGCGGCACCGCCGCCGCCGCCCGCGGCGGCTACACCGCCATCGCCGCGATGCCCAACACGACCCCGGCCTGCAACGGTCCGTCCGAGGTGCGCGCCCTGATGCGACTGGCCCGCGAGTCGCGCGCCGGCGCGCGGGTCGTTCCCGTCGGCGCGGTCACGCAAGACCGGGGCGGCAGGCGGCTGGCCGACCTGGCGGGCCTCGGCCGCGCCGGCGTGCGCCTGTTCAGCGACGACGGCGCCGCCGTCGCCACCGCCGATCTGCTGCGCCACGCGCTGGTGACGATCGCGCCGCTCGGCGGCACCGTCAGCGATCACTGCCAAGACCCCCGTCTCGCCGGGCCGAATGCCTGGTGGCCCGACTCCCTGACGCCCGATGGCAGGGCCGCCGACGAGGTGTGGCCGGCCGAAGCCGAAGTCTCGATCGTCAAGCGCGACGTGCAGGTGGCGGCCGAGACCGGGTGCCACGTCCATCTCGCGCACCTGTCGTGCGCGGAATCGGTCGAGGTGGTCCGCTGGGCCAAGTCACATCGCGTGAACGTGACGGCCGAGGTGACGCCGCATCACCTGTACTTCACATCGGACCGCCTGGCCGGTGGCGACACGACCTTCAAGGTCAATCCGCCGCTGCGCACCACCGCCGACCGGGACGCCTTGCGGGACGGCCTGGTGGACGGCACGATCGACATGATTGGCACCGACCACGCCCCGCACCCGGCGGCCGCGAAGGATCGCCCCTGGGCCCAGGCCTCGCCCGGCCTGACGGCGCTCGAGCAGGCGCTCGGCGTCGTAGTCCAGACGCTGGTGGCCCCTGGGCGCATCGGCTGGCCGGACGTGGCCAGGCTGATGTCGACGAATCCGGCCCGGCTGCTGCGGCTGCACAACCAGGGACGCCACCTGACCCCCGGCTCTCCCGCCTCCTTGACCCTGATCGACCCCGGCCGCCGGGCGGCCGTGGCGGCCGGCGACACCGCCAGCCTGGCCGCCAACAATCCATACGTGGGGCTCGAACTGCCCAACCCGGTCGTGCTGACGCTGTGGGCCGGCCGGCCGACCTACTCGGCGCTATAGGTCGTCGCCCGACGCTGGTGCGGTGCCGTCAGGCACCGGCCCGGCATCAGACGAGGCCTTGGCCTGGTTCTTCTTGCCCTGGTTCATGATGTAGCCGATCACGATGATCGCCAGCAGGCCGATCGTGACGTAGTTCGCGACCCGCGCGTACTGCTTCAGGACGTAGACCGCGGGCTCGCCGATCGCGTATCCGAGGCCGAAGTAGGCCATCTGCCAGAGCGCCGACGCGATTGCGTCCAGCAGTATGAAGCGCTTGAGGCTCATGCCGGACGCCCCGGCCAGCACGAACACGACGGCCATGATCGGCAGCGGTATCGGCACATAGGCCAGGAAGATGCCCAGCGCCCCCCACCGGATCGCCCAGCGCTCGGCGCGGGCGTAGTTGCGGGCGGCGCGCTTGGACTGCCCGGCCCAAACCTCGATGATGCCGCGTCCCCACAGCTTGCCGGCCCACCAGTAAACCCAGTCGAACTTGATCGACATGATCAGGCCACCCAGCATGGGCCACCACCACGCCACGTAGTCGCCGACCCGGACGAGCGACCCCAGGCCCGCGATGGCCGCCCGCGAACCGGTCAGCGCCACCAACAGCGGCACGTTGAGACCCATCAGCCACGTGCGCAGGGGCAGCATGGCCAAGCCCCACAGCCCGATCAGGCCGATCCAAGTCAGACAGGCGATGTCGGCCCGGGCCGGCTTGTGCCGCCACGGCAGGCTGGGATCGTCCCACCATTCCTTCTCGACCGACGTGTCGTCCAACCCGGGTTCGTCCGAACGACCGGCCTTGCCGGGCTCGACCTGGCTCATCCGGCGCGCACCCGGCCGGTGACGCCCGCGACGAGCGTCACCAGGGAGTCCTTGGCGGGACCGGCGGGCAGTCCGGACAGCTCTGACTCAGCCTCATCGGCGTATCGTGCGATGACGGTGCGGGCCTCGTCGATCACCGGGTGCGCCCGCAGCGCGGCCACCGTGGCCTTGACGTCCGCATCGCTCATGTTCTTATCGATGGACGCCGCCAGCGTCTTGTCGCTCTGGTCATCGGATCGCCGCAGCAGCAACAGCGGCAGCGTGGCCACCCCTTGCCGCAGATCAGTGCCGGGCCGCTTGCCCGCGCTGTCCGATGTGATGTCCAGCAGATCGTCGTGCAACTGGAAGGCCATGCCCAGAGCCTCGCCGAAGCGGTCGAGGCGCTGCAACATGGGCTCGTCGAGCCCGGCCACCATGCCGCCGAACACGGCGGCGGTGGCGATCAGGGCGGCCGTCTTGTCGGATAGCACGCCCAGATAGTGCCGCATGTCGTCTTCGCCCGGCTGCGCGCCGCGGTACTCCGCGATCTGGCCTTGCACCATGCGGGCGAAGGTGTCCGCCTGGCGGCCCACGTAGGCCGGGCCCAGCGTGGCCACCAGCGACGAGGCCCGGGCGAACAGATAGTCGCCGGTCAATATCGCCACCGAGTTGCCGTAGCGGACATTGGCGCTGTCGACGCCGCGACGCAGCACCGCCTCGTCCATCACATCGTCGTGGTACAGGCTGGCCACGTGCGTCAGCTCCACCACCAGAGCGGCCACGTCGGCACGGTCGTCCAGCGGCCCGTTGCCCAGCTCCGCGGTCAGGGCGACCAGGAGCGGGCGCAGCCGCTTGCCGCCGGCGGCCAGGACATGATGAGCGGTCTCCGTGACGAACGGGCTTTGCGCGACGGCCACGTCCGACAAGCGCTCCTCGACGCGCCGCATCCATTCGGCCAGATCCGGCCGCACGGGCATGCCGACGTCTTGCGCCATGGCATGCCTCCTTTTCAGCGGTGCGATCACCATGCTACCGGAGCAGCTGTCCGGCCAGGCTCGCCAGCTGTGTGAACAGGTTGGGCACCAGCCCAGCCACCAGCGTGGCGGCCGCACAGAACGCGATGAGCGCCGACAACGAGGAACCGACGGGCCCGACCGACGCGACCGGCACGACAACCTCGGTGGTGCCGGCGGGCGCCGGCTCCGCCTCAGCCGACGTCGGATCCGAGTCGTCGGCCACGCCATCGGGAGCGGCCTTCTCGGCCGGTGCCGGCACGGGAGACGGACTGCCGAACCACATGATCAACACGACCCGCATGTAGAAGGCCATGGCGACGAGCGAGAAGACCAGCCCGACGAGCACGAGCCACCACAGCCCGCCCCGCCAGGCGACGACGAAGGCGTCGACCTTGCCGATGAAGCCCGCCGTGGCGGGAATGCCCGCCAGCGAGCAAAGGAACAGCGTCATGGCGGACGCCAGCCACGGATGCGACCGCCCCAGGCCCGACCAAGCGCTCAGGTCGGACGCCTCACCGGCGCCGTCGCGCACGATCAGGACGATCGCGAAGGCCCCCAGCGTCGCCAACCCATAGGCGGTCAGGTAGTACACCAGGGCCGTCATGGACGACAGACCGCCGACGCCGACGACGCCGACGGCGGCCGCGATCGGGGCCAGGACGAAGCCGGCGTGGGCGATTGACGAGTAGGCCAGCAGACGCTTGATGTTCGTCTGCGTCAGGCCGAGGATCGCACCCAGGCCCATGGTCAGCGCGGCCACGATGCCCAACGGCACCATCCAGGTCCACTGCAGCCCGCCGAACGCCACGTACAGCAACCGGGCCATCGCCCCGAAGGACGCCACCTTGGTGCCGACGGCCATGTACGCCGTGACGGGCGTCGGCGCGCCCGTGTAGGTGTCGGGCACCCAGGCGTGGAACGGCACGGCGCCCACCTTGAACAGCAACCCCACCATCAGCAGCACAAGCGCGGCCAGCAGCAGCGGCTGGCGCGTCAGCGACTGCGTGATGGAGGCGTCGATCGCCGCATAGTCGGCGCTCCCCGCGAACCCATAGGTCAGCGCGGCGCCGTAGAGGAAGATGGCGGACGAGAAGGCGCCCAGCAGGAAGTACTTGAGGGCGGCCTCGTGGCTTATCAGGCGACGCCGCCGGGCCAGCGCCGTCAGCAAGTACAGCGGCAATGACAACACCTCGAGCCCGATGAAAGCCGTCAACAGATCGGTGGCCGCCGGGAACAGGAGCATGCCGGTCAAGGCGAACAGCATCAGAGGGAATACCTCGCTGTGCTCGCCGCCCGCCGCCTCGGCCTCGCGCTCGTCGGCCGACCCGGGCATCGAGACGCCCATCGGCGTGAAGGACGACGCCCCGCCGAAGCGTTGTCCCGCCAGGATGATCGAGCCCAGCCCGAAGACCAGCAGCCCAGCCCAACAGAGCAGCGTTGCCGAGTCGACGCTGATGGACGCGAAACCGGCCAGATGCCGGCTGCCGGCGTCGAACCAGTCGACGACGACGCGCGCCAAGGCCACCACGATGATCGCCGCGCTGAACCAGACCTGGAACAGGTAGCGACGCTTCCTGGGCACCAACGCCTCGGCCAGCACGCCAAGCAGGGCGCCGGCGGCCACGATGAGCAGCGGGGCGATAGCCGCGTAATTCATTTCAACGGCCTCCCTCGGGATCGCTCATGCCCTGGGGCATCGACTGCTTCACATTGTCGGCCACCAGGTGCTGGGCCGGACCGGGCAGGATGCCGAACGCCAGCACGCCGGCCAGCAGCAGCCCGATCGCCAGCCGCGACCAGCGCGTGATGTCGCTCACGGGCTCCGCGGGAACCTCCGCCCCGGCGTCGGACGGCGTCCCGGTGAACACCCGCTGATAGGCCCACAGCACGTAGACGCCGGCGGCCAGAACGCCGAGCAGGCCGATCGCCACGATGATGGGGTGACGGGCCCAGGCGCCGACGATGATGGACAGCTCGGCGGCGAAGTTGGCCGTGCCCGGCAGAGCCAGCGTGGCCAGGCCGGACAGCAGGAAGACGCCGGCCAGCACCGGGGCCGGCCGCGCCAGCCCGCCGAAACTGCCGCCGGCCAACGCGTCGCCGCGCCGGCTGACGGTCCAACCGGCGGCGAGTATCAGGGCGGACGCACTGAGCGCGTGAGCCCCGACGTACGTCATCGCGCCGCTCAGCGACGCCGTCGTGAAGGCAAACAGCCCGAGCACCATGAAACCGGCGTGGCTGATCGACGTGAAGGCCGCCAGCCGCATCAGGCTGCGGGAGGCGATGGCGGCCAGCGCGCCGTACACCACCGTGATGACGGCGACGATCACGATGGCCGTGGACGCCCACACCGCGCCCTGCGGTGTGATGCCCAGACAGAAGCGCACCATGCCGTAGAGCCCGATGGCGTCCAGCATGCCGACGAGCAGCACGGACGACGCCGGCTGGGCATGTTCGACAGCGTCCGGCAGCCAGGGGTGCAGCGGCACCAGCGGTGCCTTGACGGCGAACGCGACGAAGAACGCCAGGAACAGCACGCGCTCGGCCTCGGGTGCCAGCGGCAGACCCGCCAGCGCCTCGAACGTCAGCCCGTTGCCCTTGACCATCAGGTAGACGATGCCGCCGAGCAGCACCAGTCCCCCGGCGAGCGAATACAGCAGGAACTTCATGGCGGCCGCCGATCGCCGGGCCTGCCCGCCCGCGGCGATCAGGAAGTACATCGGGAACAGCGTCGCCTCGAAGGCGATCAGGAAGATCAGGACGTCGTCGGCCAGGAACGTGAACAGACCAAGGCCTTCGAGGGCCAGCGCCAGCGGAATGAACCAGCGCCACTCCCCCTCGCTGTCCCGGACGCTCGTGACGCGTGTCAGCATCACGACGACCACGAGCAGCGTCGACACCAAGACCAGCATGGCCGCCAGGCCGTCCAGCCGCAGAGCGTAGCTGGCGCCGATCTGTGGGATCCAAGAATGGATCTCGCCCAGATCCGCGCGCCTGACGGCTGCCCAGATCGCCAACCCGAACGTCACGACCGAGAACACCAGTCCGGCCACCACGCGACCACGGCCGCGGACGAGAGCGGCGACCACAGCGCCCAGCAGCGGCAGCGCGCCCAGAATCGTCAACCAAGGCATGTCAGATCACCTGTCCTGCCACCACAGCGGCCGCCAGCAGCGCGACCACGCCCACCGCCATCATCAGGCCGTAGCTGCGCACCTTGCCGTTCTGCAGGCCCCGCGCCCAGCCGGACAGACCGGTGGCCGCGCGCATCGTGCCCCGGGCACCGCCGTCCACGACGTAGCGGTCGAGCAACCCGACGCCGGCCGCCACCTTCGTGGAACCACGGACGACCACGTCGTTTACGATGTTCGCGCCAAGTTCGGCGTCACCGGCCCGTTGCATCACATTCGCCTCGCTGACCGGCCCGTGCCGGTAGACCAACCAGCCGAGCAGCACTCCGACCGCCAGGGCGCCCACGGCCAAAGCCGTCACCCAGGTGACCGAGATGAGCGAGCCCGGCGCCTCGTGCGGCTCGCCCACCACCGGCGCCAGCCAGGCCGTGATGCGGCCGTTCAGGACGGCGCCGACGACGAGCGAGGCAACCGCCAGAATGGCCATCGGGACGATCATCAGCCCCGGGGCCTCGTGCGGGTGCACGCCGTCCTCCCAGCGCTTTTCGCCGAAGAATGTGAGCAGCACCAGCCGCGTCATGTAGAACGCGGTCACCACCGCGCCCAGCAGCGCCAGCGCGCCGAGCACCGGCGACTTGGCGAAGGCGGCCGTGATGATGTGGTCCTTGCTGTAGTAGCCCGACAGCAGCGGGAAACCGATCAGGGCCAGCGTGCCGCAGGCGAATGTCAGGAACGTCCACGGCATGACCTTGCGCAGGGCGCCGAAGTGAACCATGTCGGTGTCGTCGTCCATGCCGTGCATGACCGAGCCGGCTCCGAGGAAGAGGTTGGCCTTGAAGGCGCCGTGAGTCAGCAGATGGAAGATCGCGAAGGCGGCGCCGGCCGGGCCAAGACCGGCGGCGAGCATCATGTAGCCGATCTGGCTCATCGTGGAGCCGGCCAGCACCTTCTTGATGTCGCGCTTGGCCGTGCCGATCCAGGCACCGATCAGCAGCGTCACGACGCCGACGATGGCCACCGCCCACATCGCCACCTGGCTGACGGAGAAGATCGCTTGGCTGCGCACGACCAGGTAGACGCCCGCCGTCACCATCGTCGCCGCATGGATCAGCGCCGACACCGGCGTCGGGCCCTCCATGGCGTCCAGCAACCACGATTGCAGCGGGAACTGGGCCGACTTGCCGCAGGCCGCCAGCAGCAGCAGACAGCCGATCAGGGCCATCTTCCAGCCACCCGCGGCGGGCAGGTTGTCTTGCAGCGTCAGGAACCCGACGCTGCCGAAGCTGGCGAACAGCAGCGCCATCGCGCTCAGCAGGCCGAGGTCGCCGATGCGGTTCATCAGGAAGGCCTTCTTGGCGGCCAGCGCGGCAGACGGCTTCTGCTGCCAGAACCCGATCAGCAGGTAGGACGCCAAGCCGACGCCCTCCCAGCCGAAGAACAACAGCAGGTAGTTGCCGGCCAGCACCAACAGCAGCATCGATCCGGCGAAAATGTTCAGATACCCGAAGAAGCGACGTCGTCCTGGATCTTTGGCCATGTACGCCACGGCGTAGAGGAAGATCAGCGATCCGACGCCGGTGACGAGCAGCGCGAAGGCCAGGCTGAGGTGGTCGACCTGCAGCACCGCCCCCACCTTGAGGTTGCCGGCCTGGAACCAATTTGTCCAGCCCACCGTGTGGACCGGCTGGCCTGGTGTGCGGACCGCGGACACGAACATGGCTACGGCCAGGCCGAACGGCACCGCCAACCCGGCGACCCCCAGCCAGTGGCCCCAGCGGTCGCCGGCGCGGCCGATCATCAACAGCACGGCGGCCGCGGCGAACGGGATGAACACCAGCAACCAGGCCAGTCCCATGGGTCCCTCCGAAAGATGCATGCCCTCACCGCCTCAGCCAATTGGGCGTGTCGATGCTGGCAGAGTGCATCGATCGCACGATCGTGATGATGATGGCCAGGCCAACGACCACCTCGGCGGCCGCGACGACCATGACGAAGAAGGCCATCACCTGCCCCGTCAGATCACCTCTCGCGTCGGCGAACGTCACGAGCGCCAGGTTGGCGGCGTTCAGCATCAACTCGATCGACATGAAAACGAGCAAGGCGTTGCGACGCGCCAAGAAGCCGGCCACACCGATGGCGAAGAGGACGGCCGACAGGATCAGGTAATAGTTCTGGTCCATCACGCATCACCTCGCTTGGGACGGTGCAGGCCGGCGATGCGATGGCTGCGATCGGCCGGCGCCGGTTCGGGCGCCGGCTCGTCGGCGGGATCCGCCGCTGTTGTCGCCTCGATGGCGGCCGGCGGCGCATCCGGTGGCAGCTCGGCCAGCGGGACGACGGGGCCACCCAGGGCCATGCGGGAACCGGCCAGCCTGTTGTGCAGCGCCTGGGCCGGCGCCTTGAGCGACGGCGATCCGACGACGGCTTGCCCCCGGGCCTCCAGGGCGGCGGGCACGGAGCCGGGCGCGCCCTGGCCGTCCGGCAACAGGGCCGGGAACG
>Ga0209629_10000429_pt1 | contig 22889 bp, 16 predicted proteins | sample TergutCu122P5_FD_187286 | JGI IMG/M metagenome (GOLD analysis project Ga0209629, IMG submission 187286) | Cubitermes ugandensis P5 segment gut microbial communities from Kakamega Forest, Kenya - Cu122 P5 (SPAdes) (version 2) | ecosystem: Host-associated > Arthropoda: Insects > Digestive system...
GGCCCCGTTTGTGATCGTCGGGATATCCGCCGGAGCCGGAGCCGTTTTGTGATCCAGAATGACTATGTACATGGCGTTTACGCCCGCGCTGCCGTGATGGAACTTGGGCAGGTCGATATGGTCGCCGGCCTTGACCGGCTTGGAATACAGGTCATAATCGGTGTAATTCAGTGCCCCGCTGGTGCCGTCCGTCTGGTTCACGCTTATCGCCGAGGACGCCGCCGGGGTGTAATCCGTGGCCAGCCATGAATCCAGCGGCGTGGCGGTCTTGTCCCACGCGAGGTACAGCGTGCCGCCCGCCGTGACGTCAAAGCTCAGGATGTTGTTGTTGCCGCCCGCGCCGTTCCAGGTGGACGAGGCTTCCGGCGTGCGAATCCAGTCGTCGCCCAGCAGCGAGGACGGCAGGTTCACGAACGAGGCGTTTCTGTCCCCGTAGGCCTGCTGGCCCAGCTGTAGGTTCGTCTGAATCGTGCAGCAGCCGTTGTTGGCGACGTCGTAGCATATAAGATTTGTGATGGCGGGGCTGGCGTCAGACACGGCGGACCGCCACACGGCGTAAAGCGTCATATCGGCCGTTCCCATTGTGACTGGCGCTCCGGGGGCGTACATCACGCCCGTTCCGTCCGCCGCGGTATTCCATGTTTTGAAAACCATGCCCGCCGGCGGGGTGAACGTATCCGCGCCGGCGGCCGCAAACACGCCGCCCTCGGGGGCTTCCGCCGGGGCGGGCGGCGTCCCGCCGCCGCCGTTGGCGTCATATGCAACATGATGCGACAGAACGGACGCGGCGTCCCGCCACATGGCGTAAAGCGTCATATCGCCCGTTCCCATCGTGACCGCGTCTCCCGCGGCGTATGTAGTTCCCGTTCCGTCCGCCGCGGTATTCCAGCCGCCCGCGAAGACCATGCCGTCCGGCGGCGTCACCGCGGCCAGCGAAGCGGCCGGGGCCGCCGTGAACACGCCGCCCTCCGCGACGGGGGCCTGGGCCGGGGCCTGGCCGGAGCCGCCGTTTAAGTTATAAGTCACCGTATGCGGCGGCACGGCTTCCTGCTCGAATAATTGAAGCTGATGAATGGTATGGAATTCCCCGGTTTTGCGGTCGATCCTCAGTTCAAGATACTTGGCCGTAACGGCGGGAAAATCCAGCGTTATCACGTTATTCGTATTGCCCGATACGGAGCCGAGAGAGGTATCGCAGCCGCCGGCGGCAAAGTTGACCTGCGTCGTCAGGCTCGCGTTCGGGTCCGTGCAGTATCTTAACTCGCAGCCCGCCAGGTTATACAGGACCCCGCAGGTTATCACCATTTTATTTACGGTTTTCGCCGTTCCCAGATTTATCCGCAGATAATACGAATTGTTGTTGCCTATGGTGTACCAGTCGATGCCGGGGGTTGTGTTTGTCCCCACCGTGTACCCCAGATAGGCCGAACTCGACGTTGTGCCGACCACGCCGTCGGTGACCAGCCTCCAGTTGGAGTTGCCCTGGCTGCACCCTATGGTGTTCGCCCCGCCAAAGCTGCTGGTGCTTGTGGTCACGGCAAACCCGGCCACGCCCAGCACATTGGTTTGGGCCGCGCTTACGGCCGGCGCGCTCAGCCCGGCGAACAGCGTAACCGACATACAGGCGGACAGCAGCAGGCTGATTGCCCTCTTTCGCGCCGAGTTCATTGGTGATTTCATTGAATTTCCTCCGTAAAATGGTATTCGCGCTGCTTCATGTGTATAATATTAACATATTATTACTAATTCCGCAATATAAATTTGGTATTTCTATTTCGCCATTATATAGCCGAGCAGGCCGCCGTTCGAGGCGATGAAGTCCGCAATCGGCTTTTTCTGAACGAAGGCGTCCTTGTCGGGGTGGTAGACGCCGTCGTTCGCGGTGTTGCATTCCGTGAAATACACATCGGTAACGTTGCCGGCGCTGTCCTTATCGACGTATTCGACGAACGCGACGTGGGTGTTCCAGACGGCGATGCTGAACGGCGCGGCGGCGCGGGCGCCGGCGGCCGTCAGCGCCGGGTACGTGCCGTTCGCGGCGTTTTGTATCAGGCTTGCCGTTCTGGGCGTGCCGAAAATCTGGTTGGGTTTCAGCGCGACGTTTATCCCCGTCATCTGCTTAAAGCGGGAATAGGCGTACCAGGTGCATTGCCCCAGATTATCCTGCGGCACGGTGTATCTATAGATATCGGTGAAATTGCTCCAGAGCGGCAGGCCGTCCGCGCCGTAAGCGCCTTTGCCCGGGTCTTTCAGGATAATCGCCGGCTCCGTGCCGACGGCCGGCGGCGCGGTTGGAAGCGGCTGCCGCCCGGCAACCGTACCTTCGGGTATGGAATTGTATATGGCCAGCAGATCCGTGGTCACTTTGTCGATATGAATCACTCTCGCGGCGGCGTCCCACGTCACTTTTGTGCCGATGAAGCTGGGCGGGTTGGGCGGAGCGCCTTCGCGCGAGGACGGTTTGGCCAGATTCAGGGAGTAATCCGAGGCAGAGGCGAAATCGGCGACTTTGTAATAATTGTAGCCGCCCAGCTTAAAACTTTGCACATACATGTACACATCGTTATACACCAGGACGGACGTGCCCAGATTGACCTGCGCGGCCGTCTTTGTCAGGCGGGGCAGGGCGTCGTGCTTGGTATACGGCCTGGCGGCGTAGATAACAACGGCGGTCGGGTCGTCCTTGATAACGCCCTCGACGTTTATTTTCGCGCCTTCCGATACGCTGTAGTTCATCGGCTTGCACAAATCGCGAATCCTGAAATAATTGTAGCCTTCGATATTGTAGCATTGAACGGCAACGGTTTTCGCGCCGTTAAAGGAGACGGACGCGTTGTTCAGCGCCGCCGTTTTTTGCACCGGGGCCGGCTGCGCCGCCGATACGCCCGCCCCGGATGCCGCAAGCACGGCCGCGAAGAGGGCGGCGGCCAGCCCCGCCGGCAGCGCCGGGAATTTCTTTACGCTCTTCATTGTGCATAAGCCCCTTTCAAATAATTATTGAATTTTTAAAGCAAAAAAAGCCTGAAATAATTATTCAAGCCCGTTAATTCACGCCGATAAAGCGAAGCCGGAGGCCTCTTTATTACTAATAATACAACAACCGTGGGAAAATTGCAAGAAAAACCGCGAAAAAGATGCAGAAAATGATACGATAATTTCATAGATTATTACAATTGTGTTGCAAGAGTTAAACGTGATTCAGCCGCCGGATTCTGAAGGGGGCGGGCTTGCCAGAGGCCAGAGACCAGAAGCCAGAGGCCGGATAAAACCGCAACCGTAGGGAACGGTCTTGACCGTTCCGCATTCGGATCGCGGCGCGATGTGGGCAATACGGTGTAGTTTTCGATTTTGCCCCCTATAATTAATTACTGCATTTTCTTTTATTCTATAATTCTTTCATAATTGTACAAAAGTGCTTGACAAATTATGGCAAATTTTGTATTATATAATTGACAAATGCAAAATGGGGGAAGAACAATGCGTGAGAATGTTACAAAGCAAAATATAGGAGACCAAATTGTAGCCTTTCGCAATGCCATCTATAATATTACGCTTGCTTCTCCGTTGACTGAAGAAGGAAAAGATCGCTTGACCGCGTTGCAAGTTGGAACCATTATCGAATATCCAAACAAAAAAGGCGTTTTGACCGAGGAAGAATTCTGCAAAAACTGGTTTGTCGATGCTGATTTTTCTGCCGATGACGAGGCGTCTTCTCCGGAAATAGGCTCTCTTTGGTCACATGGAGAAAAAACGATGAAGGAAGCCGATAAAAAGGGCTTTGAGGCCGCTATCCGCGAGATGAACTCCTCTTTCTTTACAATTATGGGATCGGCGCGTTCCGGCAAAACAACATACATGTATCATCTAAAATATGAACTTTCAGCTTCGCATGTTTTTCATGTCTCTGATTTTGAAAAGACTGAGCGCACGTTTGACATTTATAGGGTAGGGGCTTGGAACGAAGAAAACGGAAATGTACGTACCGAAATCAGCGAACCTTTGTTTGTCAATAATTTGTGGAAATTTTACTGCGTAATTTTGGAGCAGTTGATCCATATACTGTTCGAGTATCACGTGCAGCTTGGGGAATCACAGGAAGAATATCTCGCCAAGGTAACAAAAGAATATGGCGATAGCTTTGGAAGTCTAAGTAATGAACTAGGGGAAATTATGCCGTTTTTCTCGAAACTCGACAAAATGCCCAAGAACAAGCCGTATGAACTTGCGTTTGCAGTCGAGAAAATTTTGCCGCACCATGATAAAAATCAAGATATGCATGCTGCTAAAAAAGCGCTGAACATTTTGGAACGATTGCTTTTTTGCCTTTCTAGAATTGATGGCAAAAAGCATCTATTTGTTATTGATAACATTGAGCAATTTGTGTTATGCGATGCAATTCATCCAATTCAGTATGGCCAATTAAAAGCGATTTTCCAAATTGTAAAGGATGTGCAGGATGAGATAAGACCTTCTGTAAATACAATTATTTCCAGAATAAAAAATTATCAATCAAGTTTCGGGGTATTGCTTGTCACACGTTCAGCCACAAATGAGCACAACGAGGTTGTCCGTCCTTTACAGAGAGGGTTTTTAAGAGCCGGTCAAAACGTTGTTGTTTGCGTTAGCATTAATGGCTGGTTTCCACCCGAAAAAGTCTTTAACACAAAGATAACAAAATTTGCGGACATGGATATACGCTTACCGGAAAGCGCTCTTTCAACGGCTTTTAAATATATCATGAGCGATAGCTTTGACACCGCATGGAGTCTATATCCGCTTTTGCAGCGCTTCTTTGACAACAGTCTTGACCGTACTTACATAAACCTCGCGGAGGCTTTGATAGGCGCAATCATTAATTATTCAGGGGATTTAAGCGAGCTGGAACATTTTAATGAGCGGTGGGTGGCAACTCATGAAGAAGGCGAGAGCGATCGCGCTAAGATCAACTTCTATTTTTACCAAGAAAAGCATTTATTACGGCAATACATTATCCGCCTGCTATTCGATCATATCCAAAAAACAGATTTCATAACTAAAATCATGCTCGAAGTCGGTTCTGACCCGCCAAGCGCGGACGCGCTAAAAATCCTGACATTATTGCATTTCTGGGGTTATGAAGTGTTGGGTAATGAAAAAAATAGGTACATCACCTTCCGGCGGCTGGTATATCAATTGCTAAAAAAGCCTCATCGTAATGAAAAGAATCTCGGTCCCGACAATTACCGCAAACTGGCAGAGATTTTGTATTCAATGAACGAAACGCGGGAATCTTACGCGAACTGGACTAATTTAATCTGCATTCGGTGGCCGGCTGATGAAGAATATGGGGAAAACAGTATTCGCGAAGCGCTCGAATCCGAATATAAAGATTGGTACGAAGGCGGGAGAGATCTGGGGCGATTGGACAGTGGAATATGCGATGCCAAGTACGCCGTAAGAATCACAAGGCCGGGCAGTTTTTTAGCGGGCTACATGGCGCAATATGAATACTTCGCGTGCCGTCTTTATTCAAAACAAATGAAGTCCTATTCGGCATCGGATTGCTTTTGCACTCCGTTGTTTTCACCCGCAAGTTACAGAAAAAGGATTATTGACGGTAAACCGACCTGCAATTTTTTGAAAGCGCTTGATAAAGTTTACAAAAAAGCGGATAGCTGCTGCCAGATAGTAGTACTTTCGGAAGAAGATTTTTGGAAGACGACAGATCCTGATGATAGAGCAATAGACATTAAGAGGATAAGAAACGGCTATACTTATTATTATTATCGTGAAACTCATCCGGAAAGAATAGTGAGAGCCCATAAAGAATACCTTACCCGGTATGTCAAGCCATATATTACGGACGCCGCATTCTTAGAGGATGATTTATACTGCGACCGCGCTTTGTTGCTTGAAGAGATTAATAATACCGTTGTTAAATATACGCTTATGCTGGCTAACCTAAAAAAGAATCACCCTTGTTTTTTTGAAGCCAAGTTAAAATAACGCACATAGAACTAGCGAAGGGGGCATAATGATATTATGCACAGATCACGTGGATACAAAGCGCTGTTGCTGGCACTGGTTATATTAATTGCAATATTGGGAATACTTTTGCATGTATACGGTTGCGAAATTAAAAAAATATTTCTTGCGGGCGATGTGTATAGCCATATCGTCTCGACGGCGACATGGGTGCTTTCATTTTGCGTCCTGCTAGGAGGAATCATTGTGTCTTTTGAATTTCAAAAGCGCAGGCGTGATGCCCGATACGGTTACTTCATAAACCTGGAGACAATGTTGAAAAGGTTGCGTGAGGCGATCTGTGTTCAGGACGAAGAACCGTACAAGGAGCTATATCTCACAATGAGCAACGACTCAGATTACGGAGACGCCAGAGTTGACGATACTGTTAAAAACCCGGTTACTGACCACGCGACAAGAATATTAGACTATTTCTCAAGTAAGGATAACATCGTACCAGCCGGAAAAAGCAATAAAAAACGTGGCGAATGGGATAAAGCCATTACTACGATACGCGACAGTGCTTTGGAATTTGAAAAATCTCAAACCGGATTAGAAGTAATGGCTTTTAGTCGTGATAAAGATAATGAATACAAGGAAGGATACAAAAAGTTTCATACGGATCTTCTCAAAGCGATAGGAACAATACTTAAGATGATAAGTGAAGAACCCAAGTAGCGCGACACATAGAAAGCGAAAACCAAAACGCAGATGGGTGACTCTTAGCGTAAGCACAAAGAGCCGCTAAAGGGGTGCAAATTATCGCAAGCATGAAATGATTTTCATTGACGCGCCTGCATGAGTTATTGAACAGGCAACAAAAACGGACAGCATACGCCGTCCGTTTCAGGGTAAAATCCGCGCCTCTTCCTTTCTAATCTTTAACAGCAAGCCCGCCTTCCAGCACGCGGCGGATGATCAGCCCGAGGCCGGCTTTTTTTACGTCCTCCATAACCACGGCGTCCGTCTTGCCAACCTCTTCGCCTTCATAGAAGTACACTATCTCGCCGATTTTCGCGCCTTTGGTTATCGGCGCCTGTAGGCCGTCCAGGACATGCGCCTCCGCGGTAAGCTTGCTCTTGGAGCCTTTGCTTACAAGGCAATTGATCTGGTTTTTCACGGTATAATCGGTCTTGAGCGTTTGGCCCTTGATCACGTTTATCTTGCCCATAACCGCGCCGGGGGGGTCGCCCTGCGCCAGGGTGTAGTTGGCGAAGCCGAAATCAAACATCTGCTTGGCGGCCGCGATGCGCGCTTCGGGCGAGGGCGCGGCCATTATAACGGCTATCAGGTTCATTTCGTCGCGCTTTGCCGTGGCAGAGATGCAGAACTGGGCCAGCGAGGTGGAGCCGGTCTTAAGCCCGGTGGCCCCGTGGTACTGCTTGATCAGCTTGTTGGTGTTGGTGAGGCCGGTTTCTTCCTCGCCCTTGGGGGTCTGATGGACAATCTTGTCCATCCAGATCGTCGAGACGTCGAAAACCTCGGGGAAGTTGTTCATCAGCTCGCGCGTCATCAGGGCTACGTCGTAGGCGCTGGTGAGGTGGCCGTTCGCGTCCAGGCCGCAGGAGTTGACAAAACGGGTGTCTTTCATGCCCAGTTCCTCCGCCCGCCTGTTCATCAGCCCGACGAACGCCTCTTCGCTGCCGCCGATAAATTCCGCCATGGCGACGGCCGCGTCATTGCCCGATGCTACAACGATTGATTTGAGCAGTTCCCGCACGCTCTGTTTTTCCCCTTCGGACAGAAAAACCTGGGAACCGCCCATGGACGCCGCGTGCCGGCTGACGGTCACGGTATCGTCCCATTTGATCTTGCCGTCGCGCACGGCCTCGTAGATCAGGAGCGTCGTCATAACCTTGGTAACGCTGGCGGGCGGCAGCTTTTCATGCGCGTTCTGCGAGAGGATGATCTTGCCCGTCGTAGGCTCCATAATCAGAGCGGCCTTCGCGTCCACATGGATCGGCTGCTGGGACTCCCTGATCGGCTCCGCCCGGACGACCGCCGCCGGGGACGCGCCTATTACGAACGCAAAAAAGATACTTATCAGCTTGGATATGTTCATAACGTCCTCCTAAGACAAGACATAACTTTACCTGATAAGTATTTTTTTCTATCGATATCTTAATTATTCATGTTCAAATTCGTTTTAATAATAACGTAACATTAGAGGGTGGAGCTGCTCGCCGCGCTCTGGGACAGATACGCGTTGATGAACAGGTCTATGTCGCCGTCCATGACGGCCTGGATATTGCCCATCTCGGCGTTGGTGCGGTGGTCTTTGGCCATGCTGTACGGGTGGAACACATACGACCGTATCTGGCTGCCCCAGGCGATGTCCTTGACCTCGCCGCGGATGTCGGACAGTTTATCCGCCTGCTCGGCGCGCATGACCTCCATGAGCTTGGAGCGCAGCATCTTCATCGCGGTATCTTTGTTCTGGAACTGGGAGCGCTCGTTCTGGCACTGGACGACAATGCCGGTGGGGATATGCGTTATGCGTATGGCCGAGGACGTTTTGTTGACGTGCTGGCCGCCCGCGCCGCTGGAGCGGTAGGTGTCTATGCGCAAATCATCCGGGTCAATCTCCAGCGTCTTGTCGTCCTCGATTTCCGGCATGACGTCGCAGGAGGCGAAGGACGTGTGCCGCCGGCCCGACGCGTCGAACGGGGAGATGCGCACCAGCCGGTGCACGCCCTTTTCGCATTTTAAATAGCCGTAGGCGTTCTCGCCCTCCACGGCGAACGTGACGGATTTCACGCCGGCTTCCTCGCCGGGCAGGTAATCCAGCAACTCGAAGCTGTAGCCGTGTTTTTCGACCCAATGCGTGTACATGCGCAGCAGCATATCCACCCAGTCGCAGCTCTCCGTACCGCCCGCGCCCGCGTGCAGCGTGACGATGGCCCCGCACCGGTCGTACTCGCCGGAAAGCAGGGTCTGAATCCTGACCGTTTCAAAGCGCTCGATGAACGCCTTGCCCGCCGCGAGCACCTCGGGAATCAGCGAATCCTCGTTTTCCTCGACGCACATCTGCGCGAGCGTCACGGCGTCCTCATACTCCCGCACAAGGCCGTCGTACATATCCAGCCGGTTTTGCAGGCTTTTTAGCGTCTGCAAATGCTTCTGCCCCGCCTGCAAATCGTTCCAGAAATCCGGCGCGGCGGAGACCTCGTGCATTTCCTCTATCTTTTTTTTGACGGAAGCCACGTCAAAGTGACTCCCCCATTTCCTTGAGTTTGCCGCCGTACGGCGCGAGCGTCAGCGCCATTTGTTCGACTTCCAGCATAAAATCACATTCCTTTATTGTTGTATTGACGGCGGGAGCAGAGCCCCCGCCCAACGGGTTATTGTATTGACCGCATAAGCATTGTGACGGCCTCCGCGCGGGTGACGTCGCTTTTGGGGTTGAAATTTCCCGCCGTGTCGCCTTTAACAATGCCGTTTGCCTGGGCGTAATCGACATACGCGGCCGCCCACGCCGATATGCTGCCGGTATCCTTGAAACCTCCGGCTGCCGTGGGGGCATTGCGGGTCAAGCCCGCAATGACAATCCGCCCGCTCTCGCCCAGTTTGGCGCGCACCAGCATGGCCACGTATTGTTCCCGGGTGACGTTTGCGTTCCCGTCGATGTATGTCTTACCGTCGGCGTGAACCGAACCGTTCAGCACACCGTTCTGCCAGGCGATGGTCACATATTGTTGCAGGTTCGCCGGAACCGAATCGAAGTCCGGGAACGACGGAGTTGTGCCGCCGGTGGATTTCAGGCCGTACGCTTTGACGGCCCATTCCAGAAAATCCAGCCGCGTGGCCGCCGCGTCCGGTTGGAACTGGTCGGTAGGGGAGATGACATTGTCGGTGTAGGCGGCGCAGAGGTCTTTGTACGCCCAGTGCGTCAGCGGGACGTCGCTGTACGGCAGGGGGATGGGGTCGCAGGGGATGTAGGTGGGGTTGCTGGCCGGATTGAGCTTGAAACCTGCTATATCAATGCCTTTAGAGTAATAGTATGCGGTTTTTTCAGTTCTTGGATAAAAAGCGTCTCGGCCGATTGTTAAATTCTTTGGAGTAGAAACAAATTTATAGGTTCCGATATTGTAATCCCCATAAAACGCTTCCGTATTGACTTCTTTTAAATCGGAACCGAAATACACGGAATTAAGAGACTCGCATTTCCAAAACGCACTTGGACCAATTGTTTCCAAACTATTAGGAAAGAAAACTCTATTAACGCCGCAACCTACAAATCCTGCGCGTTCTATGGCTTTCAATTTCGGTGGCAATACAATTGATTTCAAATTACGTGTATCTCCAAACGCTGAATCGCCTACAGTTATAACAGTATCGGGTATGGCATATGAAGTGTCTGTTCTACCACAAGGATAGCATATAATTGTTGTTATATCCTTGTTGAAAAGAACGCCGTTAATACTTGCATATACCGGATTTGCGTTGTCAACATTAATATTACAAATATTATTTCCGAAGGGGAAAATGCCGATTTTTGTTATAGAAGAAGAAATATTAACTACCGTCAAATACTCAGATTGGGAAACGTTATCGTCAATAGACTTTACATAGGGGGGTATTGTAAAAGATGCATCCGGTTTGCCAGCAGGATAAGCTATCAATTCTGATATATCTTTCGAATATAAAACCCCGTCAAGTGAAGCAAAATTAGTGTTTTGCGGATCGACATTTATGTTAATCAGAGCAGTGTTGTAATAAAACGCTTCCGATCCAACAAATGCAAGGCTCGCAGGCAAATTAACTTCTGCTAAAGCTGTACAAGACATAAACGCATTATCACCAATTTTTTGTAGATTTTTAGGTAACTGAATATTAGACAGTGAAGAGCAGCCAATAAAAGCTCCGCACCCTATCTCTCTTACACTATCCGGCAAAATCACATCTGTCAATCTATCGCAATAAACAAAAGCCAACCAGTTAACCCCCGAAACATCATATATTTGGTTATTAATCTTAACACTGACGGGAACCGTGACTGACGTAGTACCTGCATTAACCGCCGGGCCGAAACCGTCACCGACATAGGCGATACCATTTACAGTCCCGCTCGGCATTGAAATGATCGAATAGGTAATATTATCGACAACAGCCGTATTAATGACCATTGGAGGGTTTTCAAGAGCAAGCACCGCAAAACTAGAAAAAACACATGATATCAAAATAGTAATCACGAAAATCGATAGCATTTTTTTGAATTTCAGCATAAGTTACTCCTCCAGACCAGGGCGGCCACGCAGGGCCGCCCCTACTGCTCACTGGGGTGGCAAGAGCAGAGCCCTTGCCCTACAGACTATTCGTCATCCCGGGGGTTTATCCAGGTACATTGAGATTGCGGGTCAAGCCCGCAATGACGGTTTAGTGTTAGCTGTTACAGCTTACTTACGAGTGTTCGGCCGCCACGCGGCGAAAGCATGGTGGTGGCGGTATTGTTTTCAGCCGTTCGCGCCGTCATCAGTTCTTCTTTTTGCTTTTCTTTCCCTCCTGAACCTCTTGCTCAACGGCTGCAATAACATCTTTTGTACACATAACTTTAATGGCTCTTTCGGCCTCTTCAAGCGATTCGGCCATTTTTACCTGGTATAAAATTGTGCGCAATAATATATCTGTTTCGTAAATCATTTGCATATTTTTCACCCGTTCGCGCCGCAGCAGAATTTGTACTTTTTGCCGCTGCCGCAGGGGCAGGGGTCGTTGCGGCCGATTTTGGCGCCCTTGCGCTTGGTGGGCTCTTTGGGCAGGCTCTCGTCCATGTTGGTGAAGGTCTCTTTGGCGACTTCCTCGCGCTGGGGCGGCTCCTCCTTGATGATGCGCACGTTGTACATGCCGTTGACGGTGTCGTTCTGGATGTTGCGGCGCAGCTCGTCGAACATGTCGAAGCTCAGGAATTTGTACTCGACGACCGGGTCGCGCTGGGCGTAGGCGCGCAGGGTTATGCTCTGGCGCATCTGATCCATGTCGTCGATGTGGTCCATCCATTTTGAGTCGATCACGCGCAGCAGTATCACGCGCTCGATCTCGCGCATCTGCTCCTCGCCGAATTCGGCCTCGCGCTTGTTATACAGCGCCTCGGCCTTTTCGTAGATTTCCAGCTTGAGGTCCTGGCGGGTGAGGGTTTCGGCGTCCTCGTCCTTGTAGGAATAGGCGGTTTCGTGGAAAATGGGCAGCAGGCTGTCGTTGAGGCCGGCGAAGTCCCATTCCTCCGGGTAACTCGACTCGCCGGCGTAGAGTTCGACGGCGCGGTCGATCACGTCTTTGATCATGCCCAGTATGCTTTCCTTGAGGTTCTCGCCGCCGAGCACCTTCGCGCGCTCGCCATAGATGATCTCGCGCTGTTCGTTCATCGTGCGGTCGTATTCCAGCAAGTGCTTGCGGGTGCTGAAGTTGTTGGCCTCGACGCGTTTCTGCGCGTTCTCTATCGCTTTGGAGAGCATTTTATGTTCGATGGGCTCGTCCTCGTCCACGCCCAGGGCCTCGAATATCTGTATCATGCGCTCGGAGCCGAACAGCCGCATCAGGTCGTCCTCCAGCGCGATGTAGAAGCGGGAGACGCCGGGGTCGCCCTGGCGGCCGGAGCGCCCGCGCAGCTGGTTATCGATACGGCGGGATTCGTGCCGCTCGGTGCCGATGATTTTAAGCCCGCCGAGCGCCGGCACGCCCTCGCCCAGCTTAATATCCGTGCCGCGGCCGGCCATGTTCGTGGCTATGGTGACCGCGCCGGCCTGGCCGGCCAGCGCGACGATCTCGGCCTCCATCGCGTGGAACTTGGCGTTCAGTATCTTGTGCGGTATGCCCTCTTTGCGCAGCATTTCGCCCAGGTGTTCGGACCTGTCAATGGTGATGGTGCCGACGAGGACGGGCTGCCTGCGTTCGTAGCAATCCTTGATATCCGAGACGACCGCACGGAATTTGGCCGCCTCCGTTTTGTAGACGAAGTCCGGCAGGTCGATTCTGACGACCGGCAGGTTCGTGGGTATCGCGACGACGTCCATGCCGTAGATTTCGCGGAATTCGCCCTCTTCCGTCATGGCCGTACCGGTCATGCCGCATTTTTTATCGTATTTATTGAAGAAATTCTGGAATGTTATGGTAGCCAGCGTCTTGCTCTCGTGCTTGACCTTGACGTTCTCCTTGGCCTCTATGGCCTGGTGCAGGCCGTCCGAGTACCGGCGGCCTTCCATCAGGCGGCCGGTGAATTCGTCGACGATGACGATTTCGTCCTCGCGCACGACGTAGTCCTTATCACGCGCCATGTTGTAGTTGGCTTTCAGGGCGTTGTTCACGTGGTGCTGGATTTCCATGTTGTTGGGGTCGGAGAGGTTGCCTATCGCGAAGAAGCGTTCGGCCTTTTTGACGCCGGCCTGCGTTAGGGAGACGGTCTTGGCCTTTTCGTCCACGACAAAATCGCCGGTTTCTTCGAGTTCGGCGCGCATCAAGGGATTAAGGGCCTCTTTCTCGTTGAGCAGCTTGCCCTTTTTCAGCGTTTTGGCGAAGCTGTCCGCGACTTTATAGAGCTGCGTTGATTTGTCGCCGGAGCCGGAGATGATGAGCGGCGTGCGCGCCTCGTCGATGAGGATGGAGTCGACCTCGTCGATGATGGCGTAGACCAGGCCGCGCTGAACCATCTGCTCCTTGTAGACGACCATGTTGTCGCGCAGGTAATCGAAGCCCAGCTCGTTGTTCGTGCCGTAGGTAATGTCGCAGGCGTAGGCCTCGCGCCGCGCGTCGTTCTCCATATCGTGCAAGATCACGCCGACGGAGAGGCCCAGAAAACGGTGTATCTCGCCCATCCATTCGGAGTCGCGCTTGGCCAGGTAGTCGTTAACCGTGACGATATGCACGCCCTTGCCGGTCAGCGCGTTCAGGTAGGACGGCAGCGTGGAGACGAGCGTCTTGCCTTCGCCTGTCCTCATCTCCGATATGCGCCCCTGGTGCAGCACGATGCCGCCGTACAGCTGAACATCGTAATGGCGCTGGCCCAGCACGCGCACGGCGGCTTCGCGTACAAGGGCGTAGGCCTCCGGCAGTATATCGTCCAGGCTCTCGCCCCCGGCCACGCGGCCGCGGAATTCCGCCGTTTTTTCCGCCATTTGTTCGTCCGTCAGGGCCTTCATGGAAGGCTCAAGGCTGTTTATCTCCGCGACGGTGGAGCGCAGGCGCTTGATCTCCTTGGCGCTGTAGTTGCCAAACACCAGTTCAACAATATTCATTGCACACCTCTTTGGAAGTTGTTTTCTATAAAATATTCCAGTAAATCCATGCCCTGCCTGATTTCCTCAAGAGAAAGCGAGAACGAGAAGCGGACGAAGCCGGGCATACCGAAATCGGCGGCGGGCACGACGGCCACGCCGCATTCCTCCAGAAGCCGTTCCGAAAACGCGGCGGCGTCCTCAAAACCGCCGCGCGCGCATATTTCCGATACGTCGGCAAAGACATAAAACGCGCCCCGCGGCCGGGTTACTGATATGCCCTTCATGCCGCTCATGCGGCCGTATATATAATCCCGGCGGCGGCGGAACTCCGCGCGCATGGCATCCACGCAGGCCTGCGGGCCGGATATCGCGGCGAGCGCGGCCTCCTGCGCTATGCTGTTGGGGTTGGAGGCGCAGTGGCTCTGGATATTGTCTATTATCCCGGCCAATTCCGCGTTGCAGGCCGCGTAGCCTATGCGCCAGCCGGTCATTGCGTAGCTCTTGGAGACGCCGTTTACCACCGCGGTTTGCTTGAAAACCTCGCTTCCCAGCGAGGCTATGCTGATATGCGGCGCGTCCGCGTCGAAATTGAGTTTTTCGTATATTTCGTCGGAGACGACCAGGAGATCGTGCTTTACGGCCAATTCCGCGATGCGCTCCAACTCCTGCTTTGAGTAGACCGAGCCGGTGGGGTTGGAGGGGGTGTTGATGACGACGGCCCTGGTTCTGGGGGTCAGGGCGGCTTCGAGCTGCTCCGCCGCGGCTTTGAAGCCGTTATCCGCGCGGGTTTGCACGAACACGGGCCTGCCCCCGGCAATTTTTACCATTGCAGGGTATGACAGCCAATACGGCGAGGGTATCAGCACCTCGTCGCCCTCGTTTAAAGCCGCCGTGAAGATATTAAACAGCGACTGTTTCGCGCCGTTGGACACGACGATTTCTTCCGGCCGGTACGCTAAACCGTTGTCGTTCAGGAGCTTCCGGCAGATGGCCTCGCGCAGCTTTGGGGTGCCCGAAGACGTGGTGTACCGCGTTTTGCCCTCGTTGATGGCCTTGATGCCGGCCTCCGCGATGTGCCGCGGCGTGTCAAAATCCGGTTCGCCCACGGTAAAATTCAGTATGGCGCGCCCCTGCGCCTTCAGGGCGTTGGCCCTGGCGGACAGCGCCAGCGTGGACGACGGCTTGATCGAGCCGCTTTTTTGTGAGTACGTCAAGATTAATCCACCTTAATGATATATAATTAAATGACGGTTGAATATGCCTACAGTATTTGCCTTGCCACACGCATAAAATTCCCGCCGAATATCTTCTCCGCCGTTGTGACGCCGTATTTCCTTTCCAGCGCCGCGAACAGCTTTTTCAGGTCGGATACGCTGTCGAAACCGGCGGGGCCTTTCTCGATTCCGTCAAAATCGCAGCCCAGCCCGATGTGCCCGTCACCGACGAGTTTGACCACGTGGCCGATATGCCGGAGGATATCGCCGATATCGGAGCCGCCGCCTTCCTTTAAAAAGGTGTCGCAGAAGTTGATACCCATGACGCCGCCGTTTTCCGCGAGCTGTTTGATCTCGGCGTCGGTCAGGTTGCGGCGGTGTTTGCATATTTCATAGCAGTTGGAATGGCTGGCGATAAACGGCTTCTGCGCGTATCTCAGCGCGTCCCGGAAGCTGTTGCGCGAGAGGTGCGAGACGTCGGCGATCATGCCCAGCCGGTTCATCTCGGCTATCACCTCGGCGCCGAACTCCGTCAGGCCGGTATCTTCCGCGATTTGGCCGGGCGGGAAATCTTCCGCTTCCCCCGGCGGCGGGGACGCGAACGCGCCGCAGCCCAGCGCGTTGATATGATTCCAGGTGAGCGTGACGACGCGCGTTCCCAGCGCGTAGAGCTTGCGCAGCTTTTCGATATCGCCTTCCAGCGCCTCGCCGCCCTCGATGCCCAGCAGGGCGGTAACCACGCCGTTTTTGCGGTTATTCTCTATGTCGGCGTAAGTCCGCGCTACGGCCAGTTTATCGGGCACAGCGCCGGCCTGCCGCTCGAAGAAATCATAGAAGTAACGCGTGGCGGCGAAAGCCTCGTCGTGGTACGCCTTGTCCAGCCAGACGGAAAACACCTGGACGGGGGCGTCGTATTCCAACAGCCTTTTGACGCTGACGCGCAGGTCGTTTTCATAAAGGCTTTTATCCTGCGCGCGCGCCGTTGTGATGGTGTCGCAGTGGGCGTCGAAAAGGAACATGTTATCCCTCGCTGTGCCGGTATCAATTCAGATTATTTTATACTATCACGCCGACGCCAAATGGTCAAGTTGAGTTTTGAAGCCGCGCCGCGCGCTATTTTGCGGGATAGTATTTTGTGCTTCTTCCGTTTCCTTTTTTGACGAGAACGCCGTTTTCGGTCAGCTTCTTTAAAAGCTGCCCTGCCGGGGTTTGCGAAAGGCCGAGCAGGGACTCCACATCCTTCCGGTCAATCGCGCCCTTTTCGCCCGCCAGCCTGACGACCCGTTCCTCCGGCGTGAGCATGGCGTCGGCGACAGGCCGTATCGCCGGTTCGGCGTTAATATTCGGCAGTATCGCTTTGAACACGTTGGGCGTGACCTCAATAACAGGCTTCTGGCCGCTTCCGGCGTAGGCTTCAAAAATCTTCTGCATACCCGTACCATATGCTTCTATTAAATGTAAGCGATAAAAAACGGCGGCAAGGTTTGGATTACGGCAGATGGAAAAGCCGCTCATAATATCGGCCACCTCGATCCCCCTGAGCAAACCGCCAACGGAGACAAATTCGATTCGGTCGGGGAACAGCTTTACCAAAATGCTTCCGCTCATGGCGTATTCACGGTGGACTAAGGCGTTCAATAGGGCTTCACGAACGGCGTCATCCGGAAAATCGCGGCTGTCAATCCGGCGCAGCTTATTAAACGTAGCCCTAAGCGGGTTGTGCAGGTCAATGAAATCGTATGCGTCGTTTAGCTGTTTGAACAGCGAACCGCCAAATTCGCGCCTGTCCTTAAAGAACTTCATGGTGTCGTCCTGAAATACCGCGACTTTCACGGTATGGGCGCATTGATCGGACAAAAGCAGGCCGAGGTTGGTGTAGATGCTTTCGTTGGTCATCAGCTTCAATGTCATCATCTGCGACGCGCCGAAATCCACGTTGCGCTGCTTAAACTCCGCTGTGGCCACCTCAAAAGTCAAGTCCTGGTTGAGAGAGCGCAGTTCCTCAAAGCTGTCGCCGTCCGTTTCCTTGATCATGCGGCGTATGGCGGTATCGGTCGCCGGGACGGAAGCCGCGCCATGCCGGACAAACACGCCTTCGGGGCGCAAGCCCTTCCCCGCGAGGTAATACGGGCGATCTGAACCGCGCCCCACAGTGACGGAAACGATATGCTTGCCGTCCACGGTTTCCTCCGCGCTTTGCGCGAACATCGTCACATCGGGCTTGATGGAGTCCCGAATCATATTATTCACTTGTAGCAATACATCATCCGTGCGGTCAACTCCGACCACATCGCCATTATCATCAACGCCGACATACAGCGTGCCGCCGCTTGAATTGGCGAAAGCGACGACTGTTTTTTTGATGTCGTCAACCACCGTTCTTTTGAGTTCGACGTTCTCGCTTTCTTTGAACCGCATGAAGCACCTCCGGTTTTCTGTCTTATTCTAACTTATTCTAATTCATTCTAACGTAAAAGTCAAGATAAAAGTTAAATAAAGGGCTGATAACAGGATGAATAAATATTTCAAATTTTGTTAAAATAACTAAATCCAAATTCTATTATGCGAGGTGAGACATGAGTAACTTCAACATCCGGTGCAGCGTCAACACCTGCAAGCACAACGACAAGCTGAATTACTGCACGCTATCGAGCATACACGTGGGAAACAACGGCGCGCTTGCGGCGCAAAAGACGCAGACCGAATGCGACAGCTTTGAGCGTTAAACAGTACTGCGCACCGCAAAAATACCATTTCCCGAAACCATTTGGTGGGAAATGGTATTTTTTAACGTGAGTTCGACGAAGTCGAACCAGCCGCGTCAGCGGCTGGACCCAGCGCTTTCGCTGCGCGAAAGTGGCGCGGAGCGCCAGTTTGCCGAAGGCAAACCGCAAGGCCGAAGGAATTTTCACGTTACTCATACATTTTCGTGCGTTTCTGCGCGAAAATGTATGAGTATATTTTGCGTGGTGAATATCTCAGATATATTTTTCCAACGTTTTGGCCAGCTTATCCTCGTCGACGGCTGAAAGGTCCGGGGCGTCTTCCGCCGTGAAAATCTCCCAGGATTCCTCGTGAACCAGCGTCTCGCCCGGGTCAAGCAGCGTCAGCGGGCCGAGGGACTCGCATTCCAGGAAGTCGCCGTTGGTGTATGTCTCGAAATTGCAGCCATTGTCCGGGTAGAGCGCGTCCTCCATAAAATCGAAGGATTTGACCAGCACCTGCCCGCCGACGAACACGGCGGCCCAGCAGGAGCGGTTGTCCACGCCGAACTTGATGGGATTCGCTATGTTCTTATCCTGATACAGCGTTATAAAATTCCGGCCCCAATGCACACGGCGGCAGGCCATGTTTGTATAGTCCCAGGTGGTTATGTTGCCGTTTGGCAGCAGGCCGGCCTTGGGGTTCTGCCTGGGCACGACCTCTTTGGCCCCCGGCGCGAACATGGTTATGGCCCAGGGCGCGAGTTCGGCCTCCCACATGCCGCAGTTTTTGACCGTGTGCTCCAGGGTGACGGAGGGTTCGTCGTCCGCCATAGTCACGCAGAACGATTTCTGGATAAGGGAGCCCTCTTCGACCGGGGCGGTGAAGCAGCCGCCGTATTCGGTCTGGGTGAAGGCGACGGGCTTGTTGTCCGGGGCGTAGCAGCGCGGCAGCACCTCCGGGGAAATCCAGAGCCTGTGCCCGCCGTACAGGCGGAAGATATCGCCGCCGAATTCCGCGAAAGGCTGCGCGAGGCCGGCCTTTTTTTCGTCGTTGTAGAACATGTTCTGCTTGCCCGGAATGGAGCAGTGTATGACGCGCGGCCCGAAGTCCAGCGTGACGACGAGCTTGATTTTGCCGTTTTCGATTTCGACGCAGTTGCCGAAAACGCCGTATTGTGTTTTTTTGATGGATACAGATGACATAATTTTTTTCTCCCGTGATTAGTTTTCTATAGTTACTTCTTCATTTTTAAGGTCTTTGGCCTCGTCTTTGACGCCGGCTTTTTTCAGTGCGGCGTTGATATCGAAGCCCGTCAGCGTCTGCACGACCTCCGGCAGCGAGGACATGATATCCGTCACATAGCCGGTCACTTTGGATGCGCCGGTGCCGCCGGCGTTCGCGCCGTCGATGACGACGATCTTCTCCGTCCTGGCCAGCGGGTCGGCGACGGCCCGCGCTATCTCCGGCAGGCGGTCGATGACCATCTGGGTCATGGCGGCGTCGTTGTACATCTTGTAGGCTTCGGCCTTTTTGCGCATACCCTCGGCCTCGGCCAGGGCCTTCATGCGTATCGCGTCGGCCGTGGCCTCGCCCTCCAGGCGGATAGCCTTGGACTGCGCCTCGGCGGACTGAATCTGCATGTAATTCTGGGCTTCGGCGGATTTTTGGACCTTGTACTTATCCGCGTCGGCCTGGCGCTCCAGCTTGTACTTGTCGGCGTCGGCCTGCTTCTGGACGGTGGCTTCCAGCTCGCGCTGGCGGCGCAGGCTTTCCTGCTGCTGAATCTCCGTCTCTTTCTGCTTGGCCAGCAGCTGGACTTCCAGATCGGTTGAAGTCACCTGCTTGTTGGATATGTTGGCCTGTATGTCATAAGCCTTGTCCGCGATAGCCTTGGCGGATTCCTGCTCCTGGCGGTACGCCTGAACCTTTATCTCCTTTTCCTTCGTGGCCTGGGCTATCTGCGCCTCGGCGTCCAGCCGGGCCTGCTCGCCCAGGCGGTTGGCCTCGGCGGTCTTGATCTTCGTCTCTTTGGCGGCTTCGGCCTGGGCTATGTCGGCGTCGCGCTTGACCTCGGCTATGCGCTTCTTGCCCAGCGCGGCCAGGTAGCCGTTTTCGTCGGAGATATCGCGGATGGTGAACGCCTTGATCTCCAGGCCCATCTGCACCAGGTCCAGCGCGGCGACTTCCTGCACCTGCGAGGCGAACTTCTCCCTGTCCTTGTATATCTCCTCGACGGTCATCTTGGAGACGATCTCGCGCAGCTTGCCCTCCAGCACGTCTTTGGCGATGCTCTTGATGGCGTTGATCGTGTTGATCTGCACGCCGGTGTTGAACTGCTCCATAGCGGCGAGGATGCTCTCCTTACTGCTCTTTACCTTGAGCACGGCCACGCCGTCGGCGATGATGCCTACGCCCTGTTCTGTCAGCGCGCCTTCCGTGCGGACCTCGATCTTGATATTCTCCAGCGAGATGTAGTCCACGCGCTCAAACATCGGGACGACCAGCCCGCCGCCGCCGGATATGACGCGCTTTGAAAGGCCCGTCACGACCATCGCCTTGTCCTGCGGCACACGCTTCCACAGGGAGGAGATGATGAAGAGGATGAGGAAGATCAGTACCAGCACTACGATGATAATGACTATTGCCGGTGTAAGTAAAATGGCTTGCAGCATACTATTCACTCCTTTATTTATCGGATTCGTCCGGTTTTTCTTTCTTTCCCAAAAGCTCGACAACGATGGATTCGTCAATGGCTATTTTCGCGAAATTTTCGCGCGCCTGTTCAAGCGTTTTCGCTTCGTCCAAAATCACGGCAATAGCCCTTACAATCAGTTTTGTTTCATAACTCATATCAACGTCCCTTTCCTGCAAATTCTGCATATCATCACCTCTCTTTTAATGCATTTTCATCAACCTTTACTTTTGCATTATGTTGGCGTTTGTGTCATCCGAAATGACCCTGGCGACGCAGAACACGCCGTCCGCTATGTCCTCGATGATTACGCTTTCGCCGGCCTCCAGGGCCTGGCCCTGGCGCGTTCTGGCCGGCCCGCGGCCCACGCTGTCCCTGATGGTATAGGCGATTTCGCCGAAGCCTTCGGCCGGTATGCGCACGCTCACTTTCGCCGCGTTCCACATCAGCTCCTCGTTGCTCAGCGCGGTTGTGTTCTGCGCCCGGGTGAGCGGGTCAAGCACGAGCTTTAACAGCAGCAGCACGCAAAAAGCGCCCGCCGCGGCGCAGATTATCAGCGCGTACACAAACGGGACGGCCATGCGCGTGAGCATGATGCCGCAAGCGCCGAACACGACCAAAAACAGCGAGAGCGTGACGGGGCGAAAGACGGAAAACACGCCGGACAGATGAAAATGCCCGGTTTGGCCGCCGCCGTCGCCGGAGCCGTGATCAAAATGCGCCCCGGACGCGTCGGTATTCGCGGCGTCAAAATGCCCGAAATGCGCGAAATCCAGATGGCCGAACAGGAACGAGATGATCGTGAACCCCGCGCCTATGCCGAAACAAACTATGAATAGTGTCATTGGAGCACCCCCTAAATTAATCTATCATTTTATCTCTATCGGCGCCAGGCGCCAGATTTCGTCGGCGTACTGGCGGATAGTGCGGTCGGAGGAGAACTTGCCGCTCTTGGCCACGTTGATGACGGCGGAGCGCGTCCAGGCGTGCTTGTCCTTGTATTTGTCGTTGACGAGTTTCTGGGCGGCGACGTAGCTTTCGAAATCCTTCAGGATGAAGTACTCGTCGGCCCGGGAGCCGCCGTAGCCGTTGAGCAGCGCGTCGTACAGCTCGCGGAACAGGTCGGGGTTGTCTTTGCAGAGGGTGCCGTCGATCAGCAGCGTGAGGACGGCCCGCACGTCGTGGTCCATGTTGCAGACGTCCCACGGGGAGTAGGTGTTTTCCACGGCCATTTTGTGCACCTCGTCGGCGGTCAGTCCGAAGATGAAGATGTTGTCCTCGCCGACTTCCTTTAGTATTTCGACGTTCGCGCCGTCCAGGGTGCCGACGGTCAGCGCGCCGTTGAGCATGAACTTCATGTTGCCCGTGCCGGAGGCCTCCTTGCCGGCGGTGGAGATCTGCTCGCTCACGTCGGCGGCGGGCATCAGCTTCTCCGCGTGGGAGACGCAGTAATTCTTGACGAAATGGACGCGTATGCGCCCTTCCATTACCGGGTCGTTATTGACCAGGTCGGCGACGCTGTTGATCAGCTTGATGATAAGCTTGGCGCGGCGGTAGCTGGCGGCGGCCTTCGCGCCGAAGATGAACGTGCGCGGCTCAAATTCTATTGAGGGGTTGACCCGCAGCTTGTTGTAGAGGTTGAGTATATGGAACACGTTAAGCAGCTGGCGCTTGTATTCGTGCAGGCGCTTGACCTGGATATCGAACATGGAGTCCGTGTTCAGCACAATGCCCTGCTTGACGCGCAGGTAATCCGCGAGGGCGTTCTTGTTCTGCTGTTTGATGCGCATGAATTTGTCCCGGAAGGCCGGGTCGTCGGCGAAAGGCGCCAGCCGCTCCAGCTCTTCGAGGTCGGTGATCCATTTATCGCCGATGGCCTCCGTTATCAGGCCGGCCAGCTGGGGGTTGGCCAGCTTGAGCCAGCGGCGCTGGGTTATGCCGTTGGTCTTGTTGTTGAATTTTTCCGGGTATATCTCATAAAAATCCTTGAGTTCCTGCGTTTTGAGTATCTCCGTATGGATTTCGGCCACGCCGTTGACGGAATGGCTGCCGACTATGGCGAGG
>Ga0209629_10000431_pt1 | contig 22874 bp, 6 predicted proteins | sample TergutCu122P5_FD_187286 | JGI IMG/M metagenome (GOLD analysis project Ga0209629, IMG submission 187286) | Cubitermes ugandensis P5 segment gut microbial communities from Kakamega Forest, Kenya - Cu122 P5 (SPAdes) (version 2) | ecosystem: Host-associated > Arthropoda: Insects > Digestive system >...
CAAGACAAGGCGCCGAAGGAAATTCACGCCATTCTGATAGAAACATTAGGGGAATATGCACCATCGTATGCCACCGTCAAAAACTGAGTGACCCAGTTTCAACGTGGTGATTTTTCCACCTGTGATGCGCCTCGTCCTGGACGACACAAAACAGTACCCACCCCGGAGATTATTGGTCAAATTCACCAGCTAATCTTGGAAGACCGCCGGATTTCGGCTAAATCAATAGCTGAGCAACTGGGCATCTCACGTGAGCGGGTTGGGTCCATCATTCATGAAATTTGGACATGCGGAAGCTCTCCGCGACGTGGATCCCGAAATGCCTGAACACGGATCCAAAACGTCAGCGGTGCCAGTCGTCTGAGCAAATCTGGAATTCTTTCGGCGCGATCCAAATGACTTCCTGTCGCGATTGATGACCATGGACGAAACCTAGTTATATCACTATGACCCGGAGACAAAGCAACAATCAATGGAGTGGCGGCATAGCGGCTCAACCCGTCCCAAAAAAAAATCCGAGTGCAAGAAACCGCTGGAAAATTTCTCGCCTCGATTTTTTGAGATCAAGACGGCATCCTCCTCATTCATTATCTTCCAAAGGGCCAAGCTATAGGCGTGGAGTATTACTCATCTCTGCTGGTGCAACTGAAGGACATTTTGAAGGAAAAAAGCCGCGGAAATTCACGAAGTGGGTCTTGTTCTTGCACGACAGTGCCCCGGCTCACCGGGCACTTGCAACCCAGAAGAAACTGGCCTACTTGGGCTTCCAGTGTCTTGATCACCGACCCTATTCTCCGGATCTGGCCCCGTCGGGCTACCACCTGTTCCCTGGACTAAAAAAGAAAACAATTGAAAGGTCGCCATTTTTCGTCCGACGCAGAGGTCATTGCCGCCACGCAGACCTGGTTGGACGGACAAATTTCTGATTTTTTTTGAGTGGCTTGCAAAAGTTGGCGCAACGCGCTAAGAAGTGTATTGAGCTTCGTTGGGAGTACGTTGAATAAATGCCGAGTTTGATCGCTGCAGCTTGTTTCCTTCCTGGTCGGGCTAAAGACTTATCAACACCACCTCGTATGTATATATGTGTGTGTACGTATGTATGTATGTACGTATGTCCTTGTCATTCAGTCATAATAATAATAATAATAATAATAATAATAATAATGCCATATCATTACGACTACTACAATTTTAGTGTTAGGCTTTTAAGATTGTTCATTGCGTAGGTACTGAATCTGTCCCGAAATTCTAGATAATTATGCAACCTCCATTTCCGAATATATGAATTATGTTCAGGCAGTACGTTCCTCCGAAACATCCACAAAACTCACTATCTTTCACGACGTAATAATATGTCATTTGAACAGAAGCTGCCTTGAAAGCCTTTAAACTCATAATATTATAATTGATTTGTTTACGACACTAAACAATCTGAGGTACTGACATACAGATTAAATAAACAACAGTTTCTTCTGTTTGTAGAGCCTTTCTTGTTTAGATGACAGTTGGTCAGCTAAAGTAAGAGTATCTTGTTCGTGTCAAACCCGAATATCTTTCAGATTTGTCACGAATTTCCCAAACAAGAACCACAGCCTCAGAATTACGTTCTAGTTAACAGTTTAAAGTTCTGTTGGTCTATCTACGAGTATTTTTACAATAAACCTAGCCTCCTAGCTGCGTCCGTGGCTGCCGTGACGTGTCTCTTCATGATTTTTTTAGCTAATATCTTATTTGTCGTTTCTTCTTCCATCTGAGCTCTATAATGTTCTCTGCAAACCCCATGCACATATATAAATGTTTGTTACTATGTATGACAGATCTTACATGGTCCGGTCCTGGGTTCAGCTCCACACAGCCGATAACCAACAGCGAAACCAGCACTAAGAATCTGATAGGCCGGTAACCCATATGGTTAGAGGTTTGAGCAATATAGTGCTGTAAGGTCACACACTTCCCTGTTCTTCCTCCACTACACGGGCCGATTGTGGCCCTCCACTGTTCAATACTGTCACCCATAGTACACTTCCTTGTGTGACAGAATTATAGGGCTAATTAGTTATGAATTTGAAGATGGTGTGTAGGATTTTACTAGTATGTTAAGTTGTTTTAATATTTATACTGTAGTTATTGATGTGCTAACGTTCCGAGTCTTCGTTTCTATGATAGATACAGCACACGCCACAGAAGAGTGCACTTTTTTCACCGCTCTAGTGTTTTAAGAAAAAATTAGATTCCATAAATTCTAAGAATGTCAAAAATTCACAGTTTCCTATAAAATTAAATAAATTTTTACAGTCGCGAGTCTTTATACAGAAAATTATTATACCCTTTACTTTACAATTCGAGTTAGAATGACTACTTCGAATTGGATGGGGAACAATTTTCAAACCCGCAATAAGCAGTGTAAATAACTTAACTGCAGTAACAGTAAATGTCCTTCTAATGAAGACTTCTCTAGTTTAAGTTGCTCGCTGTGAAACTTCCACAATTTGTGCAAATCCTCTTTTAGTACATTCATAATGTCTTCAAGAGTGAACATGTAGAAGGGAATACATTAAGAATGTTTATATTCACACACACACGTGTCTACTTCTGTCTGCAGCAGAATGCAACCCTTATTCTGCAAATGTGCACACCACACCATAGCAACAAACACTCACTCCAGTACTCTACGTGGCAATACCAACAGAACTGTATGACAGAAATGTGGCACGTCGGTTGAAATTAAACCAGTTATTTCGGCTTAATTCGTGATAGAGTAGGATTCAGGTACTTGAAATTTCCATGCTGCGCATTTACCAATATTTTTATACAGATATGATAAAAGAATTATTTTATTCCTTTATTGAGGTATTGTTTATTAAGGCAGGTAAATTCTCATTGTATTTACGTTTGTGCATTGTTATTCTTAAGTAAAAGTCATACAATAAGTTAAAGTTTAATCTTTGGCTTTTGCTCTGAACTCCATTAGATAATCCATGTAAGTGTCTTATCGATGTGGCGCTACATTATTTTGTGGACAGACTTCTAAGTGTGAAATCTGTACTTCCGTCCGAGACTTTAGTATTCATGGACCAAATTACACGGCGTCACATCTCCGATAATAGGCATTTCAACACGCTTAAATATTTGATTTCTGAAAATTATTAAATTATCTACATCAATTGCTGGATACTTTGGCTGATTGCAGTTTTTTAGTACGAGGTTGGAGGCGAAATGGCTGTTGTGCCTGAAGTTACTGCAGTTCTGTTACTTCCTTCAATAACGATACAAGCATTACGTTAGATCACAACACCGTCCGTGCCCTCCTTTCTGACTCACCATTAAAAAAACCTATTCGTCTTTCATTGCTTTATAAATGGAAGCAGGTCGTTACTTGGCATGAAGCTAACCATTCACCTAATTTGCCAAGGATAATATTAGTGTTTTGCCGATGCCGGTGGCCGCGCGGTCTAAGGCGTAGGGCTGAGGCCGCTCGCCTGCTGAGATTGTGGGTTCGAATCTTGCCGGGGGCATGGAAGTTTGTCTCTTGTGAGTGTTGTGTTTTGTCAGGTAGAGGTCTCTGCAACAGGCCGATCACTCGTCCAGAGGAGTCCTACCGACTGTGGTGCGTCGTTGTGTGTGATCTAGAAACCTCGTGAATGAGTAGGCCATGGCCCGCAGCGCCAAGAGAAAATAAAATGTTAGTGTTTGGAAAGAGTACATAAGAACAGGAATGTTGCAAAGTATTCGTGCTTGTCGTTACGTAATTATCGCAGGGTAATTAAATGGGTCCACCCCGTAGGACTCACTTCAACGCGCCGCAAACTGTGTACTTACCCACCCCACTGCTAGGTAGTGAGCGGAGCAAAATTGTCATGAATTCTTATTTATGAGTTTCCAGTAGTGATGTGACTTTCAGCTTTATCATTAAAGAAACGAATTCAACCTTATAAATGCAGTAGATTACTTAAGAAACGCATTCAGTGAAAAACGTTAGCGGCCTCTTGTGCAAATTGACGGTTTTATGTCCTGTCGCTTACCAATATCGTAGGCCAGATAAGTCTAGTCAATATAATCATACTCCATTTTTCTACAGTACACTGTATTTTCCTCCTTATGTCTGGTGTGTATATTCCAAATTATGTTTTTCTTTTGGATATTTTCTGCCAAAATTTGTATACTTACCTCTTCCATGCGTGTTAGATGTTTCGTCACAACTCAGAACTTTTTATTCCATAATCCTAACGTTATTTGTTGACTTATTAAGCAAGAAACTACTTATTATACTCTTCCACCAGCTCTATTTATAGTACCTCCAGTGCCTTGTAACGCCCCTTTTTCTCCAGTACACTCAGTCACTCTTTGTCCCTCAATGTGAGGCAAACAACTCAACTCATACAAAAGCCGTTACGTTCTCTTACTTAACACCTACTTTAGTTTTACAGTAAGCCTAGGTAAGGAGTGGATGTTGATAAGTCTTGATGAAGTCTTGTTTGGTTGGGAAGTGCATGTAGCACGTGTTTTGTCTTCCACTGATATGAGGTAGACTGCTAGTATTTTGTTCTATACAGATTTAGTGTTTTATGCTTTCTTTTGGGTGATTCCCCGGCGTCTGAAATTTATATGCCGACGTTTCGGAACACTCTGTCTGTTCCATCTTCATAGACAGGTAGGTGCGTGTAGAATCTACGCGCACTTTCCTGCCTATGAAGATGGAACACACAGAATGTTCCGAAACGTCGGCATATAAATTTCAGACGCCGGGGAATCACCCAAAAGAAAGCATACAATATTCAGTACACGGCGAAAGTTTTAAATCAAGATTTAGTGTTGTTTACTATATGTGCTGCGATATAACAGCTTCCTCTGAAATGCCACCTTGATCCAGAGAGGAAGGAAACACATTCTAAGATGGCGTGAAGTTTGAAGTTTTGTCGATTTTCGCAGCCGTGTATCTGAGATTGCCTTCCTTTGGGATATGACGCCACGTCATTGAATATTTTGTTTATAATGTTTTGAGACAGGTTATTGGTCTGCAATCGTTGGGAGATGATAATAGAGTGGTGCAGTGTCATATCGCAGAATAGCGGAACAGCTGTTTGCAAACGGCGAACACCGGAGTTCAGTAGATCATATTCTGCCAGATTTGTTCATATAATTTCTACTATTATAGTGTAGTGACTGTAACAGACCACGATTATACGTCGTAAATAAGCACCAGGTCTGGTACTGGACAATATTCGACGATTTTCTTAAGAATGTTACGTCCTTAAGGGCGAATTTACATTTTACACTTTGGATGTGCATCGCGGATGATGCATCCAAAGTGACCAGTGAACAAAGTACAGCCAGGCTCTACTTTTGATGAAAGTGGAAGGATGATTCATTCGTAGTGGGCGGCAGTGACAAGTCTACACTTGTATTTTTAAAGTGCGTGCATCCAGTAACAAGTAAACAGCCGTTCAGATAACACACTATTTTGTCGTCTAATTAGTTGTGCTAGCAAAGTTTGAAAATGTCTTTTGCGTAGAAAGATGAGCTTATGGAAACATTTTTAGAGATGTATCGAAATCATGAGGTCTTTGGAACAACAAGTCTGAGAATTATCATAAAACAAACATCCGCGAAAAAGCCTACAAAACTTTACATAGTGAGTTGAATTTATCCCAGTTAAGTGTAAACGATATAAGGGCAAAAAAAAAAATCGCACTCGCTACTGTTCAGAGCTGGCGAAAATAAGGAAGTCTGAAAAGAGTGGAGCCGGACGTAATGGCTAGTACGTTCCCCGTTTATTTTGGTTTAAACAGGCAGATTCTTTTTTGCGAGATCTTTGTACGCCAAAGGACAGTTCGTCAAATTTGCAATTTAATTTTTGCGGGCAAAGCTGGTCTCAAGAAGGTGCCGGCCTTCTGTATCAAAGGACTAACTTTCTGTAAGAGAAAGTCCAACTGGGCTTCACTCATTCTTAAATGATTCCTGTAGCTATCAGAATCTTCTGCAGCAAGTTCAACTAATAGTTGTGTCGATGCTCCCAATTGTTCTCGCCGTCGAATCCAAGGTTTTACCCACCACCGACGAGGTCGACGTTTCTTTCTCGTTTCTAATATTTTCCGACATTCTTCTGCCAGGGCCGAACCTATTAACTCAATCCCGACACTCACTATTTCAGTCGCCGTCGTTTTGAAAACTAGTGAAACGAATTGAACCATTGAAAGGTATAAATACTCCAGCTTTCATCGCTCACATTCACTGAGGATGAATCATCTTCGATGCACATCCGAAGTGCAAAAGTGTAAATTCGCCCTAAGCACTACGTTACATCGCCACGAAAATTTACGAGTAACTACGAAAACACGAGCCTCGACACTTCTAAACATAATGAAACAAATTTCCAGTTTAAAATGATCTCTGAACTGTAGATTTCATTATAATTCACATAGAGAATAATAAAAAGAGTTCTACCACTAATACATCTGTAAGTGAAGGAAAGTTAATTTACGTATAAGAAGAGAAACACGGAGTAAAATTGGAAAACCTACGAGATGTCATTTATATTTCATGAAACTGATTAGGAATCGCACGAAATATTCTGTAACTTATTTTCGAAGTAACTTGCTTTACTCCCCAACACTGGCATCCCTTACCTTAATGAAAAACACAAATATCCCAATTTCAATTATGTAAATACAGCAGCTGCTGTATCCTAACTCTTGCTCCACAGTAAATTCATAGTCTTTCGTCTGACGGTAGGCAGTGCGGCGATCCCCTCTATTGCATTTTGTCATAAACGAAAATTGGCATGACGCTTTTGAATTTGATATTTTATTTTGTCCAGTGGCTCACTGCTGCTACATACTGCACATGAATCTTAGAATATCTGACGCATCTGTCTCCATATATATATATATATATTTATATATACGTGTGTGTGTGTATCACTTTACATACTAGCTTAGAAATTGTGGGAATATACGTATATAATACTATATTCTATTATTCTGCTATGAGGGGGTGCTGATAAGTTCTTAGCCCGACCTACTTGCCCATGTCGTAGGACGGAATCGATAGTGTCTTTGGAAAGAGGGTTCTGGTCATGTGCCGAATTGCGAATCTTTTCTTGTTACAGAGGCTGAAAGTAAACATGTCAGGCGACGCGCGCGTTTTCAACAACATCGAGACGCAAGCTCTCACAAGGTTTTTTTTCCCTGCAAGGCAAGGCGCCGAAGGAAATTCACGCCATTCTGATAGAAACATTAGGGGAAAATGCACCATTGTATGCCACCGTCAAAAACTGGGTGGCCCGGTTTAGACGTTGTGATTTTTCCACCTGTGATGCGCCTCGTCCTGAACGACACAAAACAGTTACCACCATGGAAATTATTGATCAAATTCACGAGCTAATCTTGGAAGACCGCCGGTTTCGGCTAAATCAATAGCTGAGCAACTGGGCATCTCACGTGAGCGGGTTGGGTCCATCATTCTTGAAGATTTGGACATGCGGAAGCTCTCCGCGATGTGGGTCCCGAAATGCCTGAACACGGATCAAAAACATAACGGTGCCAGTCATCTGAGCAAATTTGGAATTTTTTCGGCGCGATCCAAATGATTTCCTGTCGCGACTGTTGACCATGGACGAAACCTGGTTATATCACTATGACCCGGAGACAAAGCAACAATTAATGGAATGGCGGCATAGCGGCTCACCCCGCCTCAAAAAATTCCGAGTGCAAAAATCCGCTGGAAAAGTTCTCGCCTCGATTTTTTGGGATCAAGACGGCATCCTTCTGATTGATTATTTTCCAAAGGGCCAAACTATCGACGTGGAGTATTACGAATCTCTGCTGGTGCAATTAAAGGACATTTTGAAGGAAAAAAGCCGCGGGAAGTTCACTAAATGTGTCTTGTTCTTACACGACAGTGCCCCGGCTCACCGGGCCCTTGTAACTGGCCTACCTGAGCTTCCAATGTCTTGATCACCCACCCCATTCTCCGGATATGACCCCGTCGGACTACCACCTGTTCCCTGGACTAAAAGAAAATTGAAAGGTCGCCATTTTTCGTCCGTCGCGGAGGTCATTGCTGCCGCGGAGACCTGGTTGGACGGACAAATTTCTGAATTTTTGTTTTGAGTGGCTTGCAAAAGTTAAAGCAACGGGCTAATTAGTGTATTGAGCTTTGTGGGGAGTATGTTGAATAAATTCCATGTTTGGTCGCTGTAGTATGTTTTCTTCCTGATCGGGCTAAGGACTTATCAGCACCACCTCGTATAAGTGGAACAGTATAATTCTTCTTCCCCCCAGTATCCGGAATTTTGAAATGTGCTTATATACCACCTGCTTACCGATGACACCCTTGCCTCTTTTTCGTAGAGATCCTTGGGATAAATGGGGTGAAATGTTTCAAGCTGTATATCTTTTATCACTCATACACAGCTTTGGATGCCAGCCTATGGCCTTTCATGTGTCGAGGTGAAAATAATACACAGATTAAATTATATTGTTTCCTTAGTTTTAGTTAAATGGGAAATTATTTTACAAAATTTTGTGTATTCTTAGACACCTACTAAGTAACATAATTCCAGAACTCAGTATTGAGTGATGATATTTGCAGGGCCCATTAAGTAGGTGCAATTGCTATCTTGACATTCTACAACGAAAATGTTTACAGTGTGGCTGTATGACCTTCTGCAGTATCCACTACATGTTAAGTTTCCTTATGACAGGTCACTCAGACACTGATATACATGACCACTGCATCTTGTTGATGGGTATGTAGGATATTTAGAAACTGTGTATCAACTGCTGAGATTTTACATTACTGATCAAGGCAAGCAGTGTACGACAATGGGCCGCGGTCACATGGTCATTGTTATCGCGTAAAAGCAATAAGTACTACATATTCTTAATGTGCTTATGTAGCCTTAGTGGTCCAGCATGCACATCGCTTCTTTTCTTATCGTATTACATTGTCGTCTGTGGCTCATCGGACTGTACCATACTTGTGAACATTCTGTCATAAAAGGTATTGCAAATCAAAAAACACTCTGACAAAGATTACTGGCAACACACTTAATAAAAGGAGAATTCTGCATTTGTATGAAAATAGGATTTTAAAATAGTTACACATATATCGGTGTGATTGAAGTTGATGTCATTACTTTGTAATGCCAAACTATGTTAATTCTTAGTGTGACATAAATTAGCCTGCATCTGATACCAACTTATATAAATTCCTTGAGTTTTAACTTTGTTAATTTTGAGAGGTGACAGAATGAAGTGTGGCAGTTAGTTACCCGCGGTCTGAAGGCACTGCTCTGTCTGTCTTCGGGGCACAGAAGTAAGATGCGAGAAACAGGAAGGGTAGAGATTCCCACTGGCTTGTTTAAACCTGAGTGTTTCTGATGTCGACAGATGTAATATTGCGAACCACAGTTTGCCAGCCTACTCCGATTGTTACTGTAACTGTATGTAATGTCATTTTTTGTGGAACGTCTCAACAGTGCTGCATATAAAAACACGGCCTAATTATCGGCTACTGTGTTCAGCTGCCTTGTAACGTACCGTCTGTACAAACATGTGTAACTTGGAACTGCTGAGATAGAGTAGTAGGGCTGTGAAGTCAGTAGTTTTGGAACTTAAAGACCCACTAAAAACAATTTTACCGTACAAAAGGATAAGCTACAGCAGTCTGTGTCAGTCGTAGATTTATCTAGGCCATCATCGTCAAAGTAAAAGTTAAATTCGGTTGTGTTTCTATCGTTAAATTAGGAGGCGACTGTTGTGAACTGTGTGTGATTTGCTGAAGTGTTCTGACAGGCAAATTGTTGCAGAAATACAGACTGAATTGTTGTGGAGTAGTTGGATATCCGAGGGGCAGAGAGTGGGATATGTTAGCGACAGTTAGGATTAGTATGTTTTAGAATTATCACCACCCGCTATCATGTGTACAGTTGTAACGTACTTTACCTCGCGTGTTATGTCAGTACAGTCAGTTATTCCCGTTAGCTACACCCCTTCCATACCATAGCCATTAGACAGCCGATTATATGAATCAATTCAGGCAGAGGGCCAAGTGAAAGTTTCCCGTTAGATAATCAAAATTACATTCGTTGTGGCGGTCCGCTAACCAGCATATTCATGTTAGGACTTTGGTAAATAAACTGCCTTCGAGCTCATGGACAATTTAGCTGCTCGTGTAGCACGACACTTAACACCTGCAATAAATATCAGTCTGTAAAGCGTCAAACTATATATCCAGAGAGATTAGAGCTCGGATACGGTATTTTATAGTCTTTTCATCATTTACTGTACCTATACCCTTGTTCCTTCGAGTGACTTAGCTTTTATCCCGAAGATGGGAAAACATGTTTCTCTGAAATTTTGATAGCTAGCTGCCTATATACAGAATTGCCACATCTCAGTGTACAGCATTCTTCACAGTCACCGCTATGAACACCTCAAATATCCCTCTATCAATTAGTTTTAAAAGGCTGTGGAATAATTACAAAAATACATAAGCAAAATTAGGTAAAACAACAAAAGAAAGTCAACCAACGATGTTTGGATTAACAGAAGCTCTCAGTTAAGTACAGTTCTTTCCATATCTGTGGTCCCTTCCTGCAATAAGAGAAATTCCATGTTGCGTTCTGAAATAAAAGACCATACATGATTCCCAGTTATTTTATTTATTTCAGTTATTACAGTATCTTATTGTGACATTCTTGATCTCAGATTATAACATGAATCAGTGTTTTACGCTACGTAACCTGTGATGTGCTGAAGAGACTTGCCAGTGAAAGAATATTTATTTTTTGCAATATACAGCGATAATTGATGGCCATACTGGTTATATTTGTGCTGATAGAAAAGTCTGATGTATTTCTATTTCTGTACTTGAACACAACAGGGTGTCATAATTAAAGACTAGGAGAGCTGTCATTTTTTTAAAACAGGATGGCTGTCAAGAAGAGGCTTAATATTACTTTTAATATAAAAATGGAACACAACTCTTAAGAACATCTATTCTTCCATATGTAATTATAAATTAGTATCGCTGTCAATATCTCACTGTGTGCAGCACCAAATTATGAGATGAATTGGGAAGGATGTGAAAGAAAATAATACTGACCAGTTGTCGTGTATTTGCACCATATATGCTCTGAGCAAAATTACAATACACGATAGTCAGGATAGTTGGTCTACGGCCGAGATATGAACAAGGACCTCCGGAAGAAAAAGTGCTACCAACTCGACCTTTCAATTGGTGTTAAAAGTTTTTTGAAGACATTTTCTACACTGCCATGTAATGTAATTTGGAATAGGATGGTGGGTAGTTTGATTTATACCGTTGAGTAATAACAGCGCAATTTACAGGTAGCTCTCGGTTTACGACGGTTTGTTTTGTGAGGATTTTGAAACAGAAGGTCATATATTTCAAAATAAGCAACTGTAAATACTAAGTATGATGTAAAGAAACAACACATTCAACCAGAAATGAGAGCTATCCCCATCTGCCATCTAAACCAATCAGTGATGAGGTTAATTAAATTACTAAAACATAGAGAGAGAAGTGCAGGGCACCACGTGCCGTCAAGAGCCTAAACAATTCCATGTTGCCACTATAGAGGAAATGAAACAGGAGGGTTTGGGTGGCACAAGCAATTGTCTTCTATTGTCACACAAAATATTCTTGCCTTACTTTGCTCCTTTTTTACAAAAAGTATTTCCCATTAGGTTATAATCTTATCAAAGAACTTTTCTTCAGGAACGTAAACCACGTGGCTCGAAAGACATTTCAGCTTGGGCCTTGGCAAATGCACCTAGTTGTATACGTAGTGGAGGAAACGTTTTTGGCATTCGTGCATACAGTAAGTGGTCGGCCATAAAGGGGTTCCTTGTAATAATCCACAGTAATGGAGAGTTTCCTTCTTTATTTGGAATGTTAACATCAGCCCCTCGGTCTATCAAGTAATGAACAAGCCAGAGATTGCCTTTCCCAACCGCCACGTGTAGTGCAGTATTTCCCAAGTCATCGCGAAGATTAGTGCTGGCGTGGTTTTCCACCAGCACATTAATTATATGTATTCTATCCAGTTCTACAGCCAATGATAATGCACTAATACTGCTAAGTCCCTGATAATTTATATTGGCGCCTGACTTCACTAGGTGTTTTGTACATTTCAGGTTGTTTTTCCATACAGCGTGATGTAAAGGTGTATTGTTCTCAACGTCTGGAATATTCACATCTGCACCTTTCTCCATCAAATAAAGAGCTAATTGTGTTTTATTAAAATAGATCGCGTAAGCAAAAGGAGTCATGTTGTATATATCACGCGCATTCAAATCAGCACCTTTCTCCAGCAAGTACTCCGTGATTTCCAAGTTACCTACAGTTGCGGCGGCTAACAGTGCTGATTTACTCCTTCCGTCAGCTGTACAGCGATTTACATCAGCCCCTTTTTGGATTAAGTGCTTCATAACAGGTAGGTTCTGCGTACACGTTGCCAATATCAATGGGCTTATGTCCCGTGTTTCATTACTGCCATCAATGTCAGCACCATTCGCCAGAAGGAGATCTATCACATCTAAGTGTCCTCTTTCAACCGCTACGAGTAAAACATTATGAATATCAATGTTTGGGTCCGTTTTAGTAAGGTAACGAACGACTTCTAATTTTCCACTGTATGCAGCCAGCATCAGCGGAGTATAACCATTTACGTTAGCGCTGTTTAAAGCAGCGCGTTTTTCGACCAAAGCAATAGTTGTTTCCAGATTGCCTCGTACGGCCGCAATATGCAAAGGAGTATTTTGCTGTGTGTTGGTAACGTTGACAGATATTCCCTTATCTAGTAGCAACTTGATAATATCCACACTATCCAAATGAGCAGCACAGTGAAGAGCAGTGTCTTTGTTAGCGTTACGTATATTAATATCAGCCCTCCGTTCAAGCAAAAGCCTTACAACCTCCACCTGACAGCAAAATGAGGCTATGTGAAGAAGCGTGCTTTCCTCCTTAAGATTTTCAGGAACGTCTAAAACTGCATTAACGTTGGTACCACAATTCAGCATGAACTCCAGAAGCTTTTTGTGTCCCTTTGAAGCACATTCCCACAATGCTCTCTGTCCCCATTCCTGGCCTTCAATGTCACGTCTAGTAAGTACAATGTCGTCAGCATTTGCACCATTCTGTAACAAAATTTCCATAGCCATCCACGACTTCGTTCTGTCTGCATATCTTAGAGGTGTCCATTTCAGGACTGCATCTGGTTTGTTGGCGTCAACATTTGGGAATGACAGAAGCTCTTGTATAACTGGACTATTGTAGGAGGCTGCCAAATGCAATGCTGTCCTACCGCCTTTGTCTGAAATACTTAGGTCTGTTTTCTTTTTCAGAAATTCTTTGACAGCTGATTGGTCGTCGTCCATAATGGCGCAATGAATTTCGGAATACCCTGCAAGCATTCGGTCAAAAATATTCCGTGTTACTTCGTACGTGGAGTTGAAAAGAGTGTCTGAAATGACATCTTCACACTTCGTAAAATTGTTAGCAAACCATTTAGCCGCAAAGTATTCTGCGAAACATCGATGAATAAAATGCGGTTTTTCATCCGTAATTTCTTTTATTATTCCAAAACGCTGAGCCCTACCACTGCGCAGGAACTTCTTCGCCTGTTCCAAGTCACTGGCATTTGTTGTCCCCAAAGTTCGGTTGAATTCACTTAAGGAAAACAAGGATATTAATGCTGAGGTTATGTGTTTCTCTAAATATGATTCTTTTTCGCTCCTTACTTCTGGTTTTGAGCTGTCCATTTCATTCTTTTCACTGAAATAAATATCGCATTTCTTTTCCGTAAACTTTGTGAACAAGTGAAGTAAATTAAACTTTTCTGGCAAGTTAACTTTCCCATTCGAACAATATTCTTCAGCTTCCTTCACAAAGGCTTCACCTAACATGATTGTTTGTAAAGGAATGCCAGTAAATTCCCTATCTTTGTCACTGAAGTTTTTTGAAGATAAACTGAGCAACTTTTCCGCAAACATTCGCAGATTTCCTTGATTTGATATTTCAGGAACTTCTTTCCAGTACTGTTCCAAGAATTGAATTTGATTTTCTGTTGTGAAGGGCAGTAATGTAAAAGCCAATTTTATCGTAAGATCCTCCAATTCCTGCCGGTGAGAAACACGAGCTGAAACCCAAATCTTTGAAGACGTTTTTTCTATTATTGCCCTTATTAACATTTTGACTTTAGGAGAGTAATATGGACTAATTTCGTCGAAGCCATCCAAAATTATAACCATTTTTCCTGTCTCTTCCAAAACTTGTATGAATATTTTTTGTACCAACTGTAAAGCATCCTGTTCCTGTTCCTGTTCCTGTGCAGCATTCCATAGAAACATCTTGCACTTGTCGATATATTCAAATTCAATATTTTCCAATGCGCGTGTGTGTTCACTCAAGTTTATTCTAAGTACCCACACAGAAGGGTTCCGTTTCTTGATTTCATATTCCATGTTGGAAAGGAACGTGGATTTTCCCATTCCTGGTTCAGCTACCAATGACATGGTTTTGTGTCTGTGTTCCATTACACTTTCGATGTCATATTTCTTACATTTTGTATTGTCAATGTGCCTGCGGATAATATCAATGTTACAGTTCGAGTCCTTCCATAAGAAAGAACCTTTTTCCATATGAATCCAATGTACATTTGTACACAGCTCTTTCAGTTTCCTGAAGGCACCCTCTGGGTTTAGATCTCCGAGAATAACATATCTAACGTCCTCGGGTTTAGTCGCTTGCTTTATCTTACGACGAGACTTCATATTCTTCAATTCAGCGCTGAAACCAGGCTTAGAAAAATCAGAATAAATCTTGAAAGAGTGACTAATTCTTCGTTCATCGTATACAAATTCAGATATTTTCTCGCCGGCAGGTAAGTAATTTTTCATCTGATCCGCCTGTAAACCAGAAATGGCAAGTGTAACAGTGTTGTCTGTCAGCATCATATCATCCTTCAGATACACGCGGTGTTCCAGTGATCGCTGAACGTAATACTTTGGAGTATCGCTCAACTTTCTACCAACACAAAGCTTCCCTTCACCGCTCAATAAAATTGAGATAACATCAGCGTTTATATGATGCTTTATATTTTTCGAAGGATCTGTACCTACCAATGACTCCAGAGTGACTTTTGTTCCTTGAAAATCAACAGTTCTTTCCAATATTTTCTTTTGCGACTCTTCTTCCAAATCCGAATATTCGAAATTATCTTCATAATCCGCACAAATATTTCCAAATTTCTTTTGAAGATGCGAAGCCAAGATTTTGTGTCGTGATGAAATGAGGATCACCTTTTGTTGATATTTTTTCAAGTCATCGACCAATGTTTCTACCTTATTATCACCTGAAATATCTGAGCACTGCTCACAGTCAACAGGCTCTTGCAAAATATCCAACAATGTGTCTGCCACATTACTATCACAGTCACAGTCTATTACCAAAACGGCACTCCACTTGCAAGGCCATAACTTGCGGATTTCTTTACATTGATTTCGTATGGATTTTAAACCAATAAATATTGCATTCCTGTAACCTAATAAATTTAGAGCCTGATATGCTTTCAGTTTTTGTAAAGTACGAATATTTGAGTTGGTGACAATATTCAACAAAGTGTTCTGTTTGATGGCATCACACAATATCTGTATGTGCTGCTGACTGAAACCTATACCACACTCTACAAATTCTGGAAGTTCAAGTTTTGATATCTCATTTATGTTTCTAATTAAGTATTCTTCTACATTTTGCCATAGCTTTGAATTTTTTCCGAGCCATTCAATATCCACAACTTCTTCCCACCACTTAGAAAACCCTTCTTCAAACTTTGTGTAAATGGAATTCGCAACAGAACGTGACGCTTTAAAAGCTTCCTTTAGTTCTCTTTCAATTAAATCCTTAAAGGATCCCTCGTTTGATTGGCTCTGAAAAATTTTAACTTTATGCAAGAATTCTTTGGATAAGGTAAAATCACATTTTGCTACTTCCTCTAACAACTTTGTTAAGCAATCTTTGTTTGGCTTTGATTTCAGACTGTTCACTTTCCCTAATATCGCTTTGCTGGTGACAGAGCCTTGAAAGCTCTTTATCTTATCCGTAATTTCTTTATCGCCAAATGTTCCCCGTTTAAACATGTTGTCCAGTTCACAAATAAGTTTGTGATATCGTGAAAGCTCCTCAAAAAATTGAAAAATATCTCCGTTACAATTTTCGTCAAAAGTTATGTACTTCCCGCAGTTTGGCCCTGAACTCAGTATGCTTACTGGGTCATTATCTCCTCCTTGAAGAGGTGAATTATTTTCTATCCTAACGTTGGTGTATATTATAAACTCAAAGTCATCAAAGGAGCCAAAGTGTTTCAGGTTACTGTCTGTAGAATATTCTCCTTTAATTTTGCAGTAAGACGCAAAATATTTGAACAAACTAAATTCATCAGACATTTTTGTCAGCCTGGAAAGATGATTAGTCTCCTCATTTTTCTTATGTTTAAGTTGTATGAAACATGTCTTCCAAACATCTGGTTCTCTCAGCTTGTACCTGAATATCAAGTCGTCAAAAGCTCCAGCCCCTTCGACATTTGAAGCGAGGTGAAATTCTTCAGTCTGGTGGAGGGCCCTCGCGAAGAGGAAGGCAGCCATTCTTTTTTCATACATCACCCCATGCTGTCCATCCGTTCCAGATCTCCTGCTAAACTTGGGAAGAGCACCAGCACTTTCAGATGTGGCAGAGGTCTCCTAGTTACAAAAATTGAAATTCAGTCGTCCGAATGTGTAAAACGAATTTAACTAGGAAAAATCATGTTAGATTAATACATAAATCACTAATGTAAATCCATGTGGCAGAGACCTTCTTGAAAAAATAGTAGAAAAAATTTTATTGTAGTTGTGGGTTCGTTAACCTCTTCATTAAATTCATACAATTGATTATATTTTCAGGTAAATAAATTGTTTTTTCGGGATAAATGAGACTTTTTGTAATGTGTTGTTTTTTATGGTAAGTGGCTCTAAGACATTGTTTTAGTCCGAAGTGTTAAGGTCATAATTGTCGAGCTGTTTCTCACTTCTTATTCAAATACAGTGTATCCTAATTTTAGATTATGAGCCCGCGAATAAGTTGGTAAATTTGAGTAGACTAGTTCAGCGCTTACGCTGCGCGTGTAACGAAATGTAATGTAACGAAATTAAATTAAATTAAATTAAATTAATAAATTTAATGAAATATAACGCAAAACCTATGATTATCAATGTTTATTATTAACACAGGAAGAATCTTATTTTCTTTCTGAATCTTAATACAATATTTTTACACTGCCTGCATTTTTTCGTGATCATCTTAGGATGATTCTTTATAAGGCACCTTAAGATATTAATCACGCACTTTAGTCACATAAAATCTTATATGAAGTACATTAGATCGATAGGAGGAGAAATAATTTTCCCATTTAAGTCACAGCGCAAACTTTAAAAAGGCTGCGTGATATTCAGTTATGTCCATCTCGGTCAGCAAGTCGTGTCCACATACAAGGGTTTGCCATCTTTTCAGAAAGTATTACTCTTAACCATCGGACAGTGGCTAAGTGAGTGGGACGGCCGTACGGTAAGCGTTTCGAATAAGATTTGAAAACAAACTCACAACAAAAACCCCCAATGATAAGATAATGGCAGTTTCCAGACTTTGAAAATCGCCTGCATCATGCCATATCTGACTGATCGAAAAATTTTCGCTGACCGTAATTGCTGTTGAGGTTCAAACTGTACCAGTGTACTGAGCTAGGTCTGCATTGTAAGGACAAGCGGGATACTTTACAACAGGTTTCGTGTTGTGCTTTTACTTTATTTTATGGTAAAATTAAAATTATTTATGAATTTTGAAACCGAAATATTCCTTCATATACAAGAATAATAAAACCCATTAGTGTATGATAGGCTGGAAAGAATAACTGTACATATAATTTCATAAATTGAGGCGTAAACATAGCTGCATAATTCTGTCATGTCCCCCAATTTTGTTAATTTTTTTGCATGAAGTTGAACTAATGGAATTATTATAAAGAGTAACGAAGTAATAGAGAGCGTTAAGGTTTCTGCACATCATATATTTGATGCTTTGCTTGCACCGATAAATATTTAAAGATTTACACTCGAGACATGCATAGAAACACACGTATATTTTCATATAAACTGTCCGTTGTTATTATTATTATTCGATTGTAAATAAATTTTGAAAGTGCTTGCAGATATTATGAAACTGCAAAATATCGCGTCTTACGAAATTTTCTGCAGCTGTTATGCTACGTTATCTGAGGATGTACGGACAGAAGGACAAACAGACGTGGCGAAACTAAGATGTGCATTTTTTAATAATAATAATAATATTTATTAACTGCAATTGGGTTGTCACCCGGTGGCAGTGGTTATTTTACATGTACACAAATATAAAAAAAAGTAACTAGAAAATTTAAGTCGGGAGGGCTACATGAGAGGCATGTAGTAGCAACTTGGAAATTGGGGAACCATCTCAGCATTCGCTTGTAGACACAGGGGAACCAAGAAAAACCTGTGTCGAGGTGGCCGGTCGCAGGACCTTCCGGATACTGACTTCTAGCCAGCAGTCCGGCATCTAAAATAAGAATAGCAATACACACATAGTACAACAAATACACATAAGATAAAACAAATACAGTAAGATACAACAAATACAAAGGGATACAACAAATACAAATAAGATACAACAAATACAATTTTGAGGGTTGTCAAATGTAAAGTGCTACAAATTTGTGTATCTCTTGCAAAAGACCCGGCCGTACGGGGAAGTTACAACACAATCTAAGTTATCACTGGCCTTGCAGAAGCAAAGTACAGCGTACGGTAAAAGAGCAGAACTTGATCACAGTTCACTTTCATTCTTTACTCCCTGTATTCATCAGCCACTTAAAATTTCGGTACCAAAAAAAAAACACCAAAAACCTTTCAACATGAAAGATCATACTGTTGCAATATATATGTCAGGCAGTAAGTTACCATCATAATATTTGTAATTTCATACAGATCAATATTTTGTTCCATATTATTATCACAAAGTCATTGCCGTGATTAAATGTTACAAGTCTAAGTAGAGCGAAACAAAAATTTAAGGTCTTGAAAACTATTTTTCCAAATATGTGTGACAAATTTATGTTTCTTCTGTTATAAATAGGTGACCGAAACACACACACACACACACACACACAAGAAGTAGCCTGTCTTGTCTTAAACACAATAAAGGCCTGTTATTTTCTACGATTAATGTGTTTTATTCAGTGTAAAAAATAAACTGTTGAATATTAATAATAAAAGATTAATTCCATAAGGTTCCAATGGAAATCGCAGTCATTATATGATAGCAGCTCTCTGTTCAAGGAAGAGAGTTACATTCATCAAGTTAAGCATATGTACGTAATTTTCTGATAGTCGTGAACAAACCATAATTTAGGACACAGATTGAAAAAGCAATTCTAACTCAATTGTACTTAATGAATGGACACTTAATGTCCACCATTATTAAAGTAGTCTTCATATAGGGTACGAAGAAAATTATGTGAAACTCTGAGCTCTACAGACATGTACAGGAAGGCTTCTGATCACAAAAAGTTACAGTTAACAGCCGGCATATGATGCAATATTCCGATACACACACATTACCTTGTTAACTTCATAATCCGTCCACATAATAATTTCCTTCGAAATATAAAAGACAGTAAAGAAGAATTTATTTTACAAATCTCTTGACCTTGACACACTCACCACGTGCGCAATTTAATTAGGAACACTTCACGCTCAAATTAATAAAAAGCGAAAACATATACTGTGTAAAATTGTCACAAACGATACTCTTTGGTTTATAGTTTAAGTCACAGAAGTATATGTAGGAATTTCGTATGTCTGTCAGCCAGTGATTATACTACTACTACTGCTACTGCTACTGCTAATAATACTACTGCTACTACTACTACCACTACTACTGCTACTACTACTACTGCTACTACTACTACTGCTAATAATACTACTGCTACTACTACTACTACTACTAATGCTACTGCTTCTACTAATGCTACTGCTACTACTAGTGCTACTGCTACTACTACTATTATTGTTACTACTACTACTGCTACTGCTACTGCTACTACTACTACTGCTACTACTGCTACTGCTACTACTATTGTTACTACTACTACTGCTACTGCTACTACTGCTACTACTGCTGCTACTGCTATTACTACTGCTACTACTACTGTTGCTACTACTACTACTGCTGCTGCTACTACTACTGCTACTGCTACTATTACTCCTACTGCTACTACTACTGCTACTACTACTACTGCTACTACTACTACTGCTAATACTACTACTGTTATTACTACTGCTACTACTACTGCTACTACTACTACTGCTACTACTACTACTGTTATTACTACTGCTACTACTACTGCTACTACTACTGCTACCGCTACTACTACTACTACTACTACTACTACTACTGCTAATACTACTACTGTTACTACTACTTCTACTACTACTACTGTTACTACTATTGCTACTACTACTGCTACTACTACTGCTACTACTACTGCTACTAATACTACTGTTACTACTGCTGCTACCGCTACTACTACTACTGCTGCTAATACTACTACTGTTACTACTGCTGCTACCGCTACTACTACTACTGCTACTACTACTACTGCTGCTAATACTACTACTGTTACTACTACTGCTACTACTATTACTGCTAATACTACTAGTGCTACTACTACTGCTGCTACCGCTACTACTACTACTGTTACTGCTACTGCTACTACTACTACTGCTGCTAATACTACTACTGTTACTACTACTGCTACTACTACTCTTTTCTTCTTTTACACCTGTAGGGTAGTAGTAATTTTTTTCCAGAAGTTTTAATTTTTATAAATAAATTAATTAATTTCAGTTAGTTTTTCTTCCGAAACTTCGCAACAAACTCGCTATCCTTCAAATGTAATAACTGAAATGACTACCATGTCCGCAAAACCGGTTGTGAAATTTTTAAAACTCACAGTATTATCATTTATTTGACTAAGGCACTAAATTTCTCAGACAATGAGAGCATAATGAAATTAAGTTCAGTTTCTTTAGGCTGTAAAACCGTTCTTGTGCAGATGGCAGTGACTGAGGTAAAGATATCATATCTTGTTGCTGTAAAATCTGAATATTTGTCGGATTAGTCACAGAATCCCCAACAATGAACCACAGTCTCAGATACACATTCAAGTTTATATTCTAAAGTTTTGTTGGTCTATTTATTTTTGTAAACGACATCTATGGCTTCTAAAAGTTCTCTTTATATGATAATTTTAGTAAAACATTTATTTGTTGAGTTTCATAATGTTCCCTACACACCCTATGCGCATACATAAATAGAATTTATTATTATGTACGGCAGATCTTACATGGTCTGGTCCTGGGTTCATCTCTACACAGCCGATGACCAGTAGCGAAAGCAGCACTAAGAATCTGATCGGCCCGTAACCGGTATGGTCAGACGATTGAGCACTGGATTGCTGTAATGTCACACACTTCCCTGGTCTTCCTCCGCTCCACTGGCCGATTGTGGCCCTCCACTGTTCAATACTATCACCCATAGTACACTCCCTTGTGTGACAGAATTATAAGTTTAATTAGTTCTGTATCTGAAGAAGGTGTTTAGGCTCGTATGTTAAGTCACTTTAATGTTTATACTGCAGTTATTTAAGTGCCAAAGTTTCAAAATTTTATTCCTTTAACTTGATGGATCCAGCATACAGCACAGAAGAACACACTTTTTTCACTGCTGTAGTGTTTTAAGGTAGGAACTAGATGTCATCAATTATGAGAATATAAAAAATGTACAATTTTTTAATTTTTAAATAGTTCCCACAATTACTATACACAGTATGTTCACATTTCAACTAGATCGAATACTTCGGATTAGAAATTAAACGATTTTCATACGCACAATAAACGGTGTAAATCATTTAATTGCAGTAACAGTAAATGTCATTCTAATGACGGTTTCTCCAACTTTAATTGCTCACTTTGAAATTCCACAATTTGTACACGTCGTTTTCCAGTACATTCATTATGTCTTCAATAATAACCATATGGAAGCGAGTACAATAAGAATGATTTTATTCACACACGTGTATACATATTTCTACACCAGAATGCAACCAATATTCTGTAAATATATTTTTATATGTGCACACCACAACACAGTACACCACAAAACACCACAACAGTAAAAGCTCACTGCAGTACTCTACGTGACGATACCAACAGCACTGTACGACGCAACAGTGTCACTTCGATAGAAAAAACGCATTTATCTCGACTGTATGGGTGATACTGCAAGATTCAAAAGCTTGACTTATCTGCGATGCGCTGTGACCAATATCTTCATAGAGATAAGAGAAAGCAGATATTTTATTGGCTTCTTGAAGTGATGTGTACATAAACCCTTTTTGTCCTCAGACTTGTTCTTTGCTATTCTGAAGTAAAACATAAGAAATTAATTTGATGTGATTTTGACCGTGCATCGTCGTTAATATGTGGAAATAAAATGCCAGCTAGATGCAACAGAGGTTTTTATTGCCGATCTTATTGCTTGCTCAACATGTTTCGGGCATCACCATGCCCAACATCAGGAGCTCAAGAGTATTATACAGTGGTTGCTGCGTGTGGTATTTTGTGCTGTGGTTTTTCAAGTAGCTGGTCTGGTGTGGAGCTGAGAGTTATGTGTCCGGTTTGCAGGATGCTGCAGCATCCTGCAAACCGGACACATAACCC
>Ga0209629_10000432_pt1 | contig 22872 bp, 23 predicted proteins | sample TergutCu122P5_FD_187286 | JGI IMG/M metagenome (GOLD analysis project Ga0209629, IMG submission 187286) | Cubitermes ugandensis P5 segment gut microbial communities from Kakamega Forest, Kenya - Cu122 P5 (SPAdes) (version 2) | ecosystem: Host-associated > Arthropoda: Insects > Digestive system...
TTTAGCGGACTTACAATTAAAACAAAGCTCAATGAAGAAAGTATACAGCAAGTAAGAATAATACCTAAAAATAGGCATTTCGTGATAGAAACAGTATATAGTGAAGAAGATGTACCCGTTAAAGCAGATAATTCTCGATATATTGGTGTAGATTTAGGAATAGATAACTTAGCAGCTATTGTATCTAATGAAGGGTCAGAACCAGTATTAATCAATGGCAAAGGTCTAAAATCAATAAATAAACACTGGAATAAGAGAATATCAAAGCTACGAGAGGTTGAAACCGCTATGAATGGAGAATGGATAACTACAAAAACAGGAAAAGCGAAAGTTTCAAAACAGACTAAACAAGAGAAAATATTGGCAAACAAGCGGAATAATCAAGTAAAGGATTTTTGTCATAAAGCAAGTAAAATGATCATTAATCTCGCAATAGAACGAGGTTGTAATACAGTAGTAGTAGGCAAGAATGAAGAATGGAAACAAGAATCCAAAATGAGTAAAATAGTGAACCAGTCATTTGTACAAATACCACATGCAATATTAATAAATATGATTGAATACAAGTGTCAGAGATATGGTTTAAATATAAAAATAACCGAGGAGGCACATACTTCAAAAACATCTTGGATAGATGACGAAGTTCCATGTCACCATGAAAATTATATAGGGAAAAGAGTAAAACGTGGTCTTTTCAGATCAGCAAACGGTTCATTTATTAATGCTGATATAAATGGAGCATTGCAAATTATTAAAAAAGTATTCCCAAATGCGAAAGCAGATGGGATATGGGCTTATGGTCAGCCTTTACGAGTAAATGTTATTTAAGTAGCATTGACGTAAAAAGATTTTAGTAAAATTTTTAATTTATTTTAATACTTTTATTATAAATCAGATCATGACGACATATAATAGTTTTGATGAAATGATGGAGGATCTAATGGATGGAGAGGATTAGAATTCCTCGAATCTCTTCACTTTACTGTTACTATTACTATTACTATGAAAAGGTGATCGTATCTATTTTTAAAGCATCGTAGAGACTGAGAAAAAATGATTTATAAAAATTAAGGTGGTTGATTTTTATGATCGAGAACTTCACAAATACAAAAGAAAATTTTAAAGAATTATGCGATAAAGTTTGGGAAAATAATGAACCTTTATTAATAACTAGGAAAAATTCTAAGAATATGATCTTGTTAACCATAGATCAGTATGATGAATTCGTTAGAGCTTCTGAAAATCTAGATTATTTACTTAAACTAAATGAATCTGCTAGGCAAGCTGAAGAAGGAAAACTCACAAGAATTACTGCATTTGACCATGAAGGTGAGGAAGATTAATATATGCCTATATTGCTTACCGACAAAGCTATGGAAGACTATGTAAGCTTCTCTAAAGATCACAAAATCATGCAAAAAATAGGGAAGCTCATTGATGATATTAGAAGAAATGGAGTACTAATGGGAGCAGGAAACCCAGAAGCCTTGAAGTATGGACTTACTGGATGGTACAGTCGTGAAATAGATTCTAAGAATAGATTAGTCTATAGAGTTTTAGATGACGGAACTATAGAGATACAGAGCTTAAAAGGTCACTATAAAGATAAATAAAGTGCTTTTAAGCTTTTGTGATTAATATTTTTTATACACCTCTTTAAGTAGGTGTTTTTTCCTTAATATATTTATTTAAAATGTAGAAATCACTAAAATATATGTTAGCGATTATTACCATAGATTAGCTTTTTTGAATAACATATCCCAATTTTAGGATTACTTTTAACGTTTCCTCTGCTGTAGCTTTATCATATGCTTTTTCACTTTCTGAAAGATCCTCATATGGAACAAGACCTGGATGTTCTTTTTTTGTCATCCCTCTGAATTCCATATGTTCAACCTTCTCTGATTCGAAGTGTGGCCAATACATCGTGAGTATTTTTAGCGAGATAATCACTAAGTGAGAGTATGTCAGCATTTAACTTTACCATATTTGTATTTATAGGGTTTGGGGTATACATTTAAGTTCTAATATTTTAATAAACAAAGTTTTGTGATTGACTCCAAATTAATGATTTTAGAAAAAAATGTTCCTAATAAACTAAAAAAACTTTTCTAAAAATTCCCCGTATATTTTATAAAAAATTACATTTTTCGCAAAAAGAAGGTCATACTCTCCTTAGGCATTTCATATCAATCCAAAGAACAAGTGCTTCAATCCACAGCATACTAATCATTGTTCACTGTTCAATATTCAATGTTCACTGTTTTGCCCTATTCAGTTACAAATCTCATTTCGATAGTATTTCTTGTAATTCCTTAGCAGTCAATCTATTTACGACATTTTCATCGATTAAATTCTGTTCAATATAGTAACTCATTATATTCTGGTCAAAACTTATATTGCAAAAGCGGTTTGCATTGTCACCAATCATACTTGAGAAATTCATACATGCATATTTCTTTAAATCTATTAAGGTCTCACAAGTTTTACTAAGTAATCTCTTATTTATAGTCAAATTAAAGCTTATCTTCTCTGGCACTAAATCCTTTGATTTATCGATTAGCTCTCTTATACTCTCTAAAGTGTTTTTTCCATCTCCATTACCTATTATGAATTTTATCCTATGAAAACAGTTTATATCCTTAAAATCTATATTCTCTAAGATCATCTTTTGAACATCATGATTCACTTTTGCAAACAGCCTTGCCACCTGTAGGTTTATCCTCTTTTCGAAAAGCAGCGTCTTAATCTCTTCAGATAGATTTCCTAAGACCAAGTAATTGTAAATCGACGAAGTGGACATCATAAATTCTTCTGCCAATTGCAACGCTATATTTGATTCTTTTTTAAACTTCTTTGATTTTTTGAGCAATGCATGCCTATCAAGAATCATCCTTATGAATACATCCTGTGGAATGGTCCTATACCTGAAGTTTAAATCTAAAATCATCGTTCTAAGATAGTATTCGTCTACTTTTTCTGAATCTAATACGAAGCAGACCGGGTATTTATATTTATCCAAAGGATTGCGCTTATACAAGTTCTTTAGAGCAGTTACCCTGGATTTTCCCTCAAGAACAGTGTATTTCCTGTAATTTTGGTGACTTAACACGATGATTGGATTGATTAAGCCAATTGTTTCTATTGAATTCATCAAAGATATAAGCTGAGCCTCATCTGGAAGAGGAAAATAAGCCCAATTCGATGGTGCATCTTCCAATAGAGCGATATCTATCTTTTGAACGTTCTCCATGATATTCACACCTTCAGAGAAGTTATTGAATCTCCTCTTTTGGATTTTCAGCTCATATAATCTGTCTTCTTCTAATTGTTCCTCGGTTTGAGGGAAAGAAAAAGTCTCAAGTTTAGGTTTCCTGGGATCATTAAAAACGTAACAACTTGGTGTAAGGTCTTCTCCAAAAGTGGCTTCAGCAATAATATTTTGCATAAATAAATCCTCCAATTAAAATTTATATTATATAATATGATAAAAATAGTTCCATAGTGAATGCTATGGAAAAATTAATTATTAGTTTAACAAATAGAAATAGCTTAATCAACTTTTAATTTTAGTGTATAATAATATATAATAATTATTAAGAGGTGAATTATGAAATTTGCAATAATTGGACTTGGAAAGATGGGATATAATTTAGCTTTAAATGCAAGAGATAAAGGATTTTCCGTAATCGCATTCAACAGGTCGAAAGAAAAAGTAGACATTGCTAAAGAAGATGGTATGATACCAGCTTATACTATTGAGGAAGTCATTTCAAAATTTGAAAGCGATAGAAAAGTTATATGGCTAATGCTCCCAAGTGGCGATGTTACTGAAAGTATGTTAGAAACTATTATTCCTCTTCTGAATAGAAACGATATAATAATAGATGGTGGGAATTCAAATTATAAAGATTCTCTCAGAAGATATGAGACTTTAAAAAAAGCTGGGATAGATTTTTGCGATGTAGGGACGAGTGGGGGGACAAATGGTGCCAGATACGGTGCATGTACCATGGTTGGTGCAGAAGAGGAGGTTTTCTCATATATCGAACCTTTAATTAAGGCTATAAGTGTTGAAAATGGTTACCTGCATACTGGAAAACCTGGTTCCGGTCACTATGCTAAGATGATCCACAATGGAATTGAATACGGTATGATGGCTTCAATTGCAGAAGGTTTTGAGATTTTAAGTAAAAGTGAATTTAATTTTGACTTAGAAAAGCTTGCAAGGGTTTACAATAATGGGTCAGTTATCAGAGGGTGGCTCATGGAACTTATGGAGGACGCTTTTAAAAAAGATGCTAATTTGAGTAAAATACAAGGAGTTATGTATAGCAATGGTGAAGGTCTTTGGACTGTTGAAGAGGCACTCCGATTAAATGTACCGTCGTTTATCATAGCAAACTCTTTATTTTTAAGGTATAGATCACTTGAAGAAGATACATTTAGTGGCAAAGTTGTAGCAGCACTTCGAAATGAATTTGGTGGACACGCTGTGAAAAGCAAAGATTAAATTCTAAAAATACCATTACTATAGCTTAATTATGTATTTTTATAAAAACATTTATTGAAATCTAATATTTTTTTAGATATATTAATTGAAATCTAATATTTTTTTAGATATAATAAAAGAGTCAACTGTTAAAAGTTTGACAGATTATATGTTAATAAAATAGCCAAGCTATGTTCTAAACTTAATTGATTTTTAATATGTATATTATGAATTTAAAAATCAATTAATGCTATTATTCCAATTCATATTCATTTTTTGCATTTAATAGTGTTTTTGAGAAAACGTTAAACTCATAAAATACTATTGATGATATTTTTAATAAAAAAAGGGGGACATCGTATGCAATTATCTGTTGGGCAATGCCTGATTATTGCAATCTGGGTAGGCCTCGTAATGTCGAGGGTATTCATTGGGGGAGCATCTACAACTCTCAGATTTACTCCAATGATGACTGGTCTTGTTTGTGGAATCGTTCTTGGAGACGTTAAAACAGCCATGATCACTACTGCATCAATTCAACTTCTTTACATGGGTGTTTTTTCACCAGGTGGACAAATGCCTTCAGAACCTTGTGTTGCCACTGCTTTAGCTGTTCCGGTTGCTATATTGGGGAAACTGGATCCTGCTGCTGCAGTTATAGTAGCTGTACCAATTGGACTTTTAGGAAGTTACTTGTATCAATTTAGATTCTTTGTAAATACTTTTGTCGTAAAATTGACTGATAAGTATGCTGCAAAGGGAGATCATAATGGTTTAACGTTGTCAGTTGTAGTTATTCCTGTACTAGTTTCTTGGGTTATCTTTATGCCATTTATATTTTTATCATTATATTATGGAGCTTCAGCTATAGCTAATTTTGTTCAAGCAAATTCAAGTACTGTATTATTCCACATCCTTTCTGTAATTGGTACTGGACTTCCAGCTATAGGTATCGCACTCACTATTTATGTTATTGGTAAAAAGAACTACATCGTATTCTTTGTACTGGCATATTTCCTCGCTGTTGTTCTGCTACCTAATAAAATCAATATGGCAACATATGCTATTATAGGAGCACTTGTATCATTAATATTTATTCTTACTAGAAGAGAATCAGCTAAGGAATAGGGGAGGTGCAGAAAATGGCCAATATTAAACAAAAATCAGTAGATTTAAAACCTGAAGTTATAACTAAAAAAGATGTTTTCATGGCATGGCTTAGATTTTACTTTGTCGATGAAATTCCACACTGCTTTGACCGCTATATTGCACCAGCACTTTTATGGTCTTTAATACCTGTTTTAAGAAAATTGTACAAGGATAAAAATGATTTAATAGAAGCTTATGTTAGGCACATGCTGTTCTTTAATACCCAAATATCTTGGGGTGGTGGAACGCTTACAGGTATCATGGTTTCATTGGAGCAGGAGAGGGCAAAAGAAGTTTACGAGAATAAACCACTTACCATCACTGACGATCTCATTTACAATACAAAAGCAGGTTTGATGGGTGCTCTTGCAGGAATTGGTGACTCTGTGGACTCAGGAACGATACAGTATATCTTCGTTGCAATAGCGATACCTTGGGCTCAACAAGGCTATGCAATAGGAGCTATATTCCCATTCCTTTGCTTCTCAATATATCAATTAATAATTGGTTATGTGTTTGCAAACATGGGATTTTCTTTAGGACGTCAAGCTGCAACTCAAATTGTCGGCGGTAGTAAAATTAAAGATATACTTGATGGTCTATCAATACTTGGACTTTTTATGATGGGTATATTAGCTGCAAACTATGTTAAAGTTAGTTCATCATTAAAATGGTCAATCGCAGGAAAGGCATTTGCACTGCAAGACATATTGGATACAGTTTTACCAGGTTTATTGCCAATATTAGTTGTTTTTGGGGTATATCTCTACTTCACAAAAGCAGGACTCAAAGTTACAAGGGCACTTTTAGGATTGACTGTTATTTTAGCGATTTTAGCTCTTATTAAAATATTATAATAATATATTAATATGGTATACTATTTGTGATAATAAAAATAAATAAATTTTTTAACCAGAAAGCGAAAGCTTTCTGGTTTATAATAATATAGTAATAATAAAAGGAGAATTAAAAAATGGGAAAAGTTTCAATAGCTAGAGTAGATGAGCGTTTGATACATGGTCAGGTTATGACAGGTATGTCAAAAAAGTCAGGTGCAAATGCGATTTTCATCGTGGATGATGAAGTTGCAAAAGATGATTTTATGAAGACAATCTTTGTCAATGCAGGAGGAAGAACTGGTCTTGCAGTCAAAATATTGAGCCAGGATGAAGCAATTAAATATTGGAATGAAAAGCAATTTGATAAATTTAGCGTTATTTTGCTGACAAAAAATATCAAGACTATTTATGAACTTGTTAAAAAAGGATTGCCTGTGAATGAATTAAATTTGGGCGGCATTGCAAAGAGACCAACGACTACTTATGTCATAAATGCTGTTGCAATAGACAAAGCACAAGCTGATATGCTTAAAGAATTAAGCAATGATTATAAAGTTACAGTATATTTCCAAAGCACACCTTCCTCTTCAAAAGTGGATCTTGATGCTGCTTTAAAATTATTTAAGTAAACCATATAATTAGGAGGTTTTTGAATGGTAGGTGTTTCGCTTTTTTGCCATGGCGATATGGCTGAAGGTATGAAAGATAGCGTGAATTTAATAATGGGAGAACAGGAGCATTTTAACGTTCTCGGACTATATGAAGGCAATGATATCAATAAGTTTAAAGATGATGTCTATGAAGCAATTGTAAAGACTAGTGATGGTGAAGGTGTTATAGTATTTGTAGATTTAATGGGAGCTTCACCTTTTAATTCAGTGTCGGCAAATGTAACAAAGCTTAAAGAGAATAATATCGAAATCAGACTTATAACAGGGGTCAATCTGCCTATGCTCGTGGAGACTTTTATGCAGAGAGATGTAACAAATAACCTCACTGAGTTATATACTATAGCAAAGGAAGCTGGACATGATGGCATAAAAGAGCTTTTTGAAGAATTAGGAAAGTAGGTGTAAACATGGTAAAAGTTCTCATAACTCCTCGTTCTTTTGGGCAATATTCCAAAGAACCATATAAAATTTTAAAGAATTTTGGAATAGATATAGTAGAAAATCCTACAAAGCTGATTTTAAGTGAGGATGCTATAAAAGAATTAATCGTAGATGTTGATGGCATTATAGTTGGAGTGGATCCATTAAATAAAAGGGTTTTAGAGCAGGCGGGAAAACTTACTGCTATTTCTAAATATGGAGTTGGACTAGATAATGTTGATTTAGATTATTGCAAGGAGAAGGAAATCCTGGTCACAATCACTCAAAACGCTAATTCAGATGCTGTAGCTGACCATGCCTTCGCTCTTATGCTCTCAGTTGCAAGGAGGATAGTTGAAATTGATGCAGCTTGCCGCAATGATGATTGGACAAAAAAGGTAGCTATCGATGTATTTGGGAAAAAAATAGGCATCTTAGGTCTCGGTCATATCGGCAGAGGTGTTGTGAAGAGAGCTAAAGGCTTTGACATGGATGTATTTGGTTATGATGTATTTAAAGACGAAGAGTATATTAAAAATAACGATATACATTTTACATCTTTAGAAGAAATATTTAAAGAGTGCGATTTTATTTCAATACATCTACCTTTAGTTGATGGCACAAGACATATTATAGATGAAAAAATGTTGAATTTAGCAAAGAGCAATCTAGTGATAGTGAACACAGCAAGAGGCGGTATTATCGATGAAGATGCGCTTTATGATGCTCTTTTAAATAAAAAGATCTATGGTGCCGGAATCGATGTTTTTGAAGAAGAGCCACCTAAAAATTCTAAGCTTTTAACCCTTAAAAATGCCACAGTAACTTCTCATAGCTCAGCATCAACTATTGGAGCTGTGGATACAATGGGTATCATGGCAGCTAATAACTTAATTGAATCATTTAAGTTAAAAGGAATATTGTAATATATGAAAAAAAAATGTGCAATCCTGGATATGGATGGTTGTTTAGTTGATACCGAACGCTGGTATATAAAGGCTTGGGGAATGGCTTTTAAGATTAAAGGAATACCTATAGAAGAAGAAAGAATACATTCTTGGACAGGTAAAAGTGCAGTCTATATCGACAGTCAAGTGAGAGAGTACACTAATAATGTCGAAATAGCAAAGGAATTAAGGCACCTTCGAGAAAATGTATTTTGGGAATTTTTAGATGATGGGAAGGTTTCTCTCATGCCTTATGCAAGAGAAATTTTGGATTTTTTAAAGTCTAAGAATTTAATTGTAGGATTAGCTTCTTCTACTAATATAGAAAAGGGTACTCGAATTTTAAAGTATTTTGATGTATATGATAGATTTGATTTTAGAGTATTTGGCAATATGATAAAAAACCCAAAACCTGCACCTGATATCTATGAAATGGCAATTTCCTTATCCAAAGTAGCAAAGGAAGAATGCATTGCATTTGAAGATTCTGCATCTGGTATTTTAGCTTGTAATGCTTGCAAAGTTGATGTCATATATGTACCTGGTATTGGAGAAAGGGTTAAAAGCGATGCGAAAATATTTAAGGAAGTACTTTCTTTTAAAGAAGCCATTAGTTTTTTGGCCTCTTTTTTATAGTTAGGAGCATATAATAATGGAGATAAAAGATTTAATTTTTAGATATGGTGCTGTAGTATCCAGAAGATTTTACAAACGGGAAAAATTGCGCTTTTTAAATGGCTTAGCTAAAGAATTTCAAAATCAAGGAATGAAATTGGATTTAAAAGAGACAGTGAAAAATCAGCATAAAGCTTATAACCTATATGTAGGAGATATAACAAAAACCGGGCTTATAATTTCAACTTATTATGATACCCCTCCTAAGACCTTTAACATATTTAAGCATCAAGCATACTCGCCCAAAAGTGATAGAAAAGCATTCATTTTATCCATTTTAATACCTTTTTTGGCCATAGTAACCATTGGTGCTTTATATGTTAAATATGTACTAAATGGGATTTGGTCAACTAATTTATTTAGTTTTATAAATTTACTCGGTATAGTACCACTTTTAATCCTTTTGTTTTTTCTTTCGCATTATAGGAATGGCATCGGAAATAGAGTGAATTTTATCAGAAACTCTGCCTCTATAATTGGGTGCATAAAATTAGTTCAAAGCCTTAAGCCTAGAGACAAAAATCGAATTGGCATAGCGTTTACAGACTATGGCTGCATAAATCACTATGGAGATGACATGTTAAGAAGTCTCATGAGGAATAATGCCGATTTAAATACTATCATTTCCTTAGATTGCATTGGCAGCGATGAGGATACCATCATATTATATACTAAGACTTGTAATGAATATATTGAGAAAGTAAAAAAGAATGTTTCACAAGATATCATATTTTATGAAATAGATGAAAAAGATACCCATTATTATTGTTTATTTAAGAATACAATAGTATTGACATCTGGGAAAATAAAAGATGGAATAGTAACAGTGGATAAAGTGAACACTTCTAAAGACAATAATATAGATGAAGAGAAATTGGCTCTTGCTATTAATTTATTAAAGGAACTTGTTTTGCAATACTAGATGAATAGGAGGAAAATAAATGATGAAACCAAAGAGATTAGTCATGATACCTGGGCCAACACCTGTGGTTTCCGGCATAAGGGAGCAAATGGGAAGAGAAGTGGCAGGGTATGGAGATCCTGATTTTGTAAGCGATTATAAGAGTGTAATCGAAGATTTAAAGGCGATGTTTAGGACAAAAGGTGAAGTATTTGTAGTTGCAGGCTCAGGGACTCTAGCTATGGAAATGGCTATATCAAATACTACAAAACGGGACGATAATGTATTAATCGTAAGCCATGGTTTTTTTGGAGATAGATTTATAGATCTTTGCAAGAGAAAAGGCTTAAATGTAGATGTTTTAGCTTCTGAATGGGGAGATGTTGTTCCTGTTTCTGAAATAGAAAAGAAACTCTGTGAAAAAAATTATGCTGCAGTCACTGTAACCCATGTGGATACTTCAACTGGAGTTCGTGCTGAGATTAAAGAGATTGGTGCAATGTTAAAAAAATTCCCTGATACAATATATATCGTGGATGGAGTTTGCGCAACAGGGGCAGAAATTGAATATGTGGATGATTTTGGCATAGATGTTTTATTTACAGCATCTCAAAAAGCATTTGGTGTTTCCTCTGGCCTTTATATGCTATGGGCAGGGGAAAAAGCTTTAGAGAGAAGAAAATCATTAGGAATTATACCAGAATTTTATGTAGACTTTGATAAATGGCAGCCTATAATGGATAATCCAGCAAAATATTTTGCAACTCCAGCAATTAATCTGGTTTGGGCACTGAAAGAATCGGTGAGAATCATGAAAGAAGAAGGCCTTGAGGAGAGATATTTAAGGCATGAAAAGAATAGTCATGCTATAAGAAGTGGTCTTTCTGCTATTGGATTTAAAGTGCTTGCAAAAGAACCTTATAGAGCTGTAACTTTATCCAATTTAATCTACCCAGAAGGTTTAGATGATGCTACATTTAGGGCAAAAGCTTTAGAAGAAGGAGTACTTGTAGCTGGTGGACTTGGACCTTATGTAGGAAAGATGTTTAGATTTGGTCACATGGGAAATGTTGATATCCATGAGCTTATTGCCACTTTAGCTGCAATAGAAAGAGCTTTATTTAAATCGGGTTATAAGGATTTTGACTTTGGGAAATCAGTGGGTGTGTTCCAAAGAGAAATTGTATTGTAAAAAAAACGCCCGTGAAAGGACGTTTAAATAAATATTATGTATTAAAAAGGAGACAAAAAGAATAATGTTTAGTTAAATTAAAAATTATTTAATTTAAACTATAAATAATTATAACACTATAACAGTACTTTGTCAAATATTAGGGAAAAATAAAAATAAGGATCCTTTAGCTCATTTAAATTTTATTATTATTTCTTTGTATAAATAATATAAACATGTAAATAATATATGATATATAGAACACACATTCTTATATTATAAAAGAAAGGGAGTATTTACATGCTTAACTGTACTTATAACTATATATATAAAAAAAATGAATTAAAAAATGTCATTTTAAACTTTAACCAATACATGGGCATGTTCCTTGTCTCTGTCATGCTTGTTTTTTCTGCTTATGGTTTAATAACTTCATTTAAAAATAAAAAAGGATTTATTTTAATCTTTTGTTATTTAACCCTTAGCATTTTATCAATAATTTTATTAGTTACTTTAATCTTAAGCATTGTAGAAAATTTTAAAGCGTATAGAAATTCCTTGGGAATAAATCAAACTATAAGATTCCAGGATGAAACCTTATGGTACAGCTGTGGGAAAGAAGAATATTCGATACCAGTAAAATATATTTCGAAGATTAAAAAGATAAAATATTTTTATGTATTTGAGCTTGACTCAGGATTTGTAGATAAATCTTTAATAAATCCAAAAATACCTCATAGAGGAGCAAGATTACCAGATTTAATACTCCTTGCAAAAGGGTTAAATGTTAACTTAGAATTATGATATAAAACATTATAATTCTGTGTTAAAATATAACTTGTAAAATAAATAAAATGGGAGGATTTTTATGGCAGATATTAAAATTGGAATTATAGGTTGTGGTGGAATCGCTAATGGTAAGCACTTACCGGCAATTAGTAAATTGAACTATGTTAAAATTTCAGGCTTTTGCGATTTGATAAAGGGAAGGGCAGAAGAATGTTTAAAAAAATATGGGAACGTCGATAGCAGAGTCTATACAGATTATTTGGATCTATTAAAAGACGAGAGCATAGATGCTGTCTATGTATGTACACCAAATAGCTCTCATGCAGAAATCTCTATAAAGGCTATGGAATCAGGAAAGCATGTAATGTGCGAAAAACCAATGGCTATAAATAGCAAAGAAGCAAGAGCCATGCTCGATGCATCGAAAAAATACAATAAAAAGCTTAATATAGGATATCAGAATAGATATAGACCAGAGATTCAATTTTTAAAACGATATTGCATGGATGATGGGCTTGGAGAAGTATATTTTGCAAAAGCTCATGCCATAAGAAGAAGAGCTGTGCCAACTTGGGGTGTGTTTTTAGACGAGAAAAATCAAGGAGGGGGTTCATTAATAGATATTGGAACTCATTCTTTAGATCTAACCCTTTGGCTCATGAATAATTACAAACCGAAAACAGTCCTTGGGCAAACTTACCACAAGTTAAATAAACTTGAGAATGCTGCAAATGCCTTTGGCTCTTGGGATCCTGAAAAGTTTACAGTAGAAGATTCAGCATTTGGATATATCGTAATGGAAAACGGAGCCAGCATATTTTTAGAAACTAGTTGGGCTTTAAATATAACTGATGTTGGAGAATCAAAGTGTACACTATGTGGAACAAAAGGTGGAGCAGATTTAAATAAAGGACTGAAGATAAATGGTGAGGAATATAGCAAGCTTTATATCAAGGAAATAGATGTAAGCGCAGGTGGCGTAGATTTTTACGGAGGAAAAGTTGAAGCTCCTGGAGAAATAGAATCCAGATTGTTTATGGAAAGCATCTTAAATGATACAGAGACCTTTGTAAAGCCTGAAGAAGCCTTAGTTGTAACTGAAATACTAGAGGCAATTTATACATCAGCTAAACTTGGTGAAGTTGTAAACATGATGTAAGGGGGATATAAAATGGATGTCGCTTTGCAGTTATACACTGTTAGAAGAGAATTAAATAATGATTTTATGAATACCTTACGAAAGGTATCTGAAATTGGATATAGAGCAGTTGAATTTGCAGGCTTTTATGGAATTAATGGAAAAGATATGAAAAAGGCTTTAGACGACCTTAACTTAAGACCTGTAGCATGTCATACAGCATTAAATGAAATTAAAGAAAACTTTAACGAAGTAGTTCAATATAATATAGAGATCGGCAATAAAACCATAATATGCCCATATCATAGTTGGAAGGATAAAGCTGAGTGCTTATCTGTAGCATATGAGTTAAATGATATTGGGAGAAGGCTTAAAGAAAGAGGGCTCTCTTTTGGATATCACAATCATAGCCATGAATTTAATCTTTTAGATGGGGAATATGGCTTAGATGTTTTATTTAATAACACCGATGCAAATTTAGTTAAAATGGAATTGGATATTGGTTGGGCTTTTGCAGCTGGTGTTGATGTTCTGTCTTATTTAGATAAGTGGAAAGATAGATTATCGCTTATCCACATTAAAGATATGAATATCAATAAAGTTCAAGTTCCCATTGGCGAAGGCATCATAGATTATAAATCAATAATAAATAAAGTAAAGGAAATTGGTTTAGACGATGTAATAGTAGAATCTGACGACCCTAAACCAGATGGTCTTTCAGAAATAGCTGTAAGTTTAAACAATTTAATTAAAATGAATATTTTATAATAGTTGCTAAAGCCATCTATTTAGTAATTAAGTAGATGGCTTTAAAGTAAAAATTTAGCTTGCGATTGTCTTTTGCAGTTCGCTTAAAATAGAAGAGACTATGGTTCTATTTATGGATATTTGATCCAGGTATGTGGTATCCAGCATATAAATATTTTTTAAGTCTTCTTTGTTTTTTTCAATTGTGGCTGATATTGATTCGTCTATTATGGATAGCACTTTTTTATTCACTATTGTGCCAGATACCTCTGTTAATCCATCTAAATATTCTCTTTTTATTGAAGCTTCAGGGCTGCAGGTCATAACATATATGAAATCTATATTTTCAAACCATTTTTTGCTTTTATAAAAATTGTAGATTTCTTCTATGGAATTAAACGGGATATTGCTGTTTTTAGTATGAAATTCAAGCCAGCATAAGCAGTCAAAGAAACCCCTTTCGCATATGATCATATCATAGGAATTGTTCAATGCTTCAAGGATAGAGTTTATGGTTAAATTAGCTGTCCATATATTGAAATCTATGCTGAGTTTATCTTTTAGTCTGCATTTTGTGGCTGCTTCATATATTATCTTAACTTTAATACCTTGCTGCTTTACTATTTTTTCAATTGCATGTATAGCAGATGTTTTGCCGGAATTAGGTGATCCGCTTATTTCAATTATTAGTGGCTTATTTTTAGAAAGTTTAAAATCTCTAAATGCGAGCTTTATTTCTTCATTTTTAAATGTCTTTTTTTCAAATAAAGAATTATTAATTATATTCATAACTCCTCCAAACTTAAGTGTATTATTTTTTAAAATCTGATGTTAAGTTTAGCCTATAGTATAATCATGCCAAATGGTCTTGCTAATCTCATAAAATTTAAGAAATGAATTGCATATGGTTTCAGCATCGTGAAATGTGTATTTTTTTGCTAGATATTTAGCTTTGCTTTCTATTTTTAATCTGTCTGCAATAAAGAGTATATAATCATCTCTATTGTCTGAATTATAATCGGATATTATACATCTTAAGCCTAAATCATATTCTGTAAAGTATATTTTTGCTCCAATATTCGTGAGGTCTTGCAGGTGCTTCTTCATCTGTAAATTTTGCAATGTGAGTTTAGTTTTAGGGAAGACTATTTCGCAATATTTGCCATTGATTATTATTGACTTTAAATCATCAATATAATCATCAGTCCAGCTTAAATCTCCTCCAAATAAAACTATGGAACGTTTTGTATTTTGGATTATTTGTATGCCTATTTTGATCATTTCTTCCCTGGATTTCATAGGTTTATTCTTTTTATCGTTAATATAATTAAATACATAAAAAAATATCCTTGCAATTACTAACAAAATGATAAAGGTATATTGCATCCATAATGGAAGTATTGCAGACCTTAAAAGGGCATCTATTGCAATGGCAGTAGTTATAATGTCGATGATGATATAGGGCAACTTTTTCATGATTAACTCCTAAAATTAAATCTTAATAAAGGTTATAGGCTCTTCACCAGATTTATTACAAAAAGCGTTTGATAATTATTTTGATAAATCTACATCAATTTCTACATGTTGCATCTATAGTTTATTCATATGCCATTCATCTACATTTGGTTAATGTTTTTATTGAATATTAAAAAATAAAAAGCCAAACCTTTGTGATTGGCTTTAATTCATTATTTATCTAAAATTTCGAAAATCTTCTTCTTTGCTTTTAAGATAGAAGAAGCACTCATGGAGAATTCATCTAATTCATAAGAGACTAGTGTTTCAATAGCAGCCGGATCACCAGCAAGTTCTCCACACATCCCACACCACTTTCCGTACTTATGAGCTGCATCTATGGTCATTTTTATTAGTTTTAAAACAGCAGGGTGCATTGAATCATAGAGATATGATATATTTTCATTTCCTCTGTCCACAGCCAATGTATATTGAGTCAAGTCGTTGGTTCCAATGCTGAAGAAATCAACATGAGGAGCTATTTCTTCAGCAATTAAAGCAGAAGAAGGTATTTCAACCATTATGCCGACCTCAATTTTACTATTAAATTCTTTATTCTCATTCTGCAATTCATTTTTACATTCATCTAGTATGGATTTTGCCTTTTCAACCTGATCTAATGAAGATATCATTGGAAACATTATTGCCAGGTTTCCATATAATGATGCTCTTAAAAGAGCTCTCAGTTGAGTTTTAAATATGTAAGTTTTGTCGAGGCAAAGTCTAATGGCCCTATATCCTAAAAATGGGTTCATCTCTTGAGGCATTTCAAGATAAGGGAGCTGTTTATCTCCACCAATATCCAGAGTCCTGATTACCACAGGTCTATTTTCCATTTTAGTGAGCACTGCTTTATAAGCTTCGAATTGCTCATCTTCAGTTGGCATGGAATCCCTGTTCATGTATAAAAATTCTGTTCTAAAAAGTCCTATGGCTTCTCCTCCGTTTTCTAAAACCTTATCTACATCGTTTGGCTCACCGATATTGCCAGCTAAGAGTATTTTTCTATTATCTTTATAGGATAAACTCAAGTTTTTAAGGGATTTTAACTTTTCTTTTTCTTCTTTATATAATTTCTGCTTTATAATATACTCATCTATTAAATCTTCTGGAGGATCTATAAAAGCTTCCCCTTTAATTCCATCTACTATTATAGTGTCATCATCTTTTACAAATTCTGTTGCATTTGTCGTGCCAACTATAGCAGGTAGTTCTAATGTCCTAGCCATGATAGCAGTATGAGAAGTTTTTCCACCTATATCTGTTACAAAACCTATGATCTTGCTCTTATCCATTTGTGCTGTATCTGATGGCGATAGATCGTGGGCGACCACTACAGTGTTCTCTTTAGATATTATGAATTCTTGTTTAATATCTAAAATATTTTTTATGATCCTTATAGACACGTCTTTAATGTCAGCTGCCCTTTCTCTCATATATTCGTCTTCCATAGATTCAAAAATAGCTACAAAACCATTTGTTACAGATTCGATAGATGAGATAGCAGTTATATTGTTTTCTCTTATTGATCTTTCAATTTCACCGATGAATTCTGGGTCATCTAGAAATGTGATATGGCTTTCAAAAATAGCAGCATTTTTTTCTCCAACTTCGATACAAGCCTTTTCGTATAATGATTGCAGCTGAGCTTTTGAAATTGCGAGAGATTTATTTAATTTTTCAAGTTCAGATTCTGTATTTACTTCAGAGTTATCTTGTTTTGATATTTTAACTTCAAGCTTAATTAAAACTTTTCCAATAGCGTAGCCATCTGATGCTGGAATTCCCTTTACTGTAAACATAGTGCCTCCTTCTCCATATAAAATAGATAAAAGCATTTACTTTTATCTATTTTAATTTATTATTATCATTATACATCTGTTTTTAAGACGATTATAGATATTTTTTAAACTCTTCATTGTTTTTTAAATTGTTGATTAGATGCTTTACTTCCTGTTCTCTGTTTTTATCCATAACGAGGAGCACGTCACCTGTATCCACAACGACTAAATCCTTGAGACCAAAACCAATGATGAGCTTTTTTTCACCAATGAAAGAACAGTTTTCGCTTTCGTTTAAATATATATTTCCAATATATGAGTTGGAATTGTGGAAATTTAAAAATTTACTTATGGATGAAAAGCTACCAATATCATCCCATTTAAATCCACCTCGTATAACATATGCTTTTCTGGTCTTTTGTAATATTCCAAAATCAACTGAGATTCCATCTATTTTACTATATTGTTCTTTGATTACTTCCTCTTCATCTTCTTCTCCTATAGACTGGTATATCTTTATCAAACATTTATACATTTTCGGAAGATATTTCTCTAATTCTCTTAAATAAGTATCAGCCCTCCAAATAAAAATCCCTGTATTCCAAAGAAAGTTATCTCGAGATATAAAATCTTTGACAATTTCAATATTAGGTTTTTCAGTAAATCTGTCTACTCTAAAGGCTGGTATTTTGCTTGAAATTTTTTCACCAAATTGTATATATCCATATCCTGTTTCAGGTCTAAGAGGAGGGACACCAATTGTCACAAGACCTCTTTTCCTTTCACAAATTTCTATACCACATGATATAGTATCTAAAAAAAGTTCGTTGTTATCGATAAAATGATCTGAAGGCAGTACAACCATTTGGGCATCTTTATCCATCTTTGAAAACTTAAGCGCAGCATATGCTATGCAAGTTGCTGTCTCTTTATTGTCAGGTTCTGTAATGATGTTTTTTTCGTTCATTTCAGGAATATCTTCTATGATCAAGTTTTTATAATCTTTATTCGTGATGATATATATATTGTCAATCCCAATGAGAGGCGTAATTCTTTCGATAGTATTCCTTATAAAGCTTTTATTATTGATGATCTTTAAAAACTGTTTTGGCTTATTTGAGCGCGAAAGTGGATAAAGCCTTGTTCCCTTACCTCCAGCTAATATTAGAGCAAATAGCATTACAATCACTCCATATATAATAGATGTATTATACTATGAAAAATCTATTAAATTGGTGAATGCCCATTAATTAGATAAAATCATCCTGTAAAGAAAATCTTTGGCTTCATCAGTGTTTTCTATGCCTATTCTCTTCGTAAATTCTATTTTAAAATTTTTATATCCTTCATCTTCTATGAAAATTTCGTCACAAGTTAAATCTTTTCCGTTATCATTTTTATTTATATTTAAAGCTGTACAGACTTTGCCTGGACCATTAGTTAAACTAATTTTTTGAAGCTTGGATAATAGATTGAAGCTTTTATTAAAACGATTGATGCTCATAGTGTTAAGACCATCAACGGGGTTTATTGCTCTAATTAGAACAGCTTCTGGCTCATTAACGTCTCTGGTAACAACATTAAAGCAGTAATACATGCCATATATAAAATACACGTATGAAAAACCACCAATATTGTACATGATCTCAGTTCTATTGGTCCTCCTATTATTATATGAATGACATGCTTTATCTGTTACACCACAATAGGCTTCTACTTCAGTTATTATGCCTTTTAAAACCTCATTTTTAATCTTTCTGCATAAGGTTTTGCCTAAAAGATTCTTAGCTACAGTCAATGTGTCTTGTAAATAAAAGTCTCTGGATAGTTTCATATCTCCTCCTTATGATTAATAATAACAACTTATTGACATATAATAAAAATTATAATACAATTACAAAAAAAGACAACTAGATCAAAAATGCAGTTTGCCCAAAAGGTCAATAGTAACTGTTTACTTGGCAAAGTGGAGGCGGTTACTTGTTTTTATGCAATAGTTTTAATACTATAACCAAGAGATCAATTATTTTCTATGCTTTATCTATGAAAAATTTAATCAAAGTGTTCTTTTTTCAATCTTTTATTTTCCTCTTCTTAATCAATATTTATTTTAGAAGTGTAACATTTTAAACTTTCTTTAATATGATATATTGAGTAGATTTATAAATCATACAAGGAGGATTAAAATGGAATTTATTGAAGACAGCGTTACAACTTATGCAGGGGATTTGCTGTTCCCAACTAAAAGAGTTAAAAATGATCCAGTTAAAGAGACACACGAGGAAATCGACCTACACCTTACAAATGAACAATTAGAGAGGATGAGAAAAAGGGAACAGGCAGTTTTAAAAAAGAGATTTGAAAATTTCACAGAAGGTGTGGATTTGTTTAAAAACTTTCAGAAAGTGGATATCGATGAAATGAACTATGTCCATAATAGCTGGAATTACTTCGATAAACCGAATAAATTAGAGCTTTTAAGCTTGATTGCTTCAATCGAATCTATAGGAATAATAAATCCACTCATCTTATTAAGAGAGATGAATGGAACCTATACCATAATCTCAGGAAAAAGCCGTGTAATTGCACTTAAAAACCTCTATAACAATACAAAAAATGAGAAATACAGATTCATTGCCTCATTCATTTTAGATTATAGCGAGGTAGACCAATATTTTTTGAGGGCTTTGATAATGGATTCTAATGCCCATTACAGGTCTTTGAGCAAAGGTACTTTAATAATGTCTGCAATTGAAAGGTTTGAGATATTAAAAAGGACCAAGCAATTTAGGTCAACAACTAAAATAGCTGAGGCTTTGGCTGATGAGTTTTTAGTATCGAAAAATACAATCTTAAACTATTTAGGAATGAGGAAACTCAGGGAAGAAGTGATGCTTTTAGTTTTAGAAAACAGGATAAAATTAGAATCTGCAAAGTGTTTAGCTAGAGTTAATCAGGATATGCAACTTATGATATTGGAAAACTTCGGTTTAGAGCATATCAATGAAGTCCATAGAGTAAAATACTTAACAGAACAGAATAACTTGACACTACCACAATTATTAACGGGAATTCCAAATTAACTTTAAAAAAGTACTATAAACATTGCAAATACTAGTAAATATTAAAGATAATAATTTTTGTACTTTTATATAAACATTGCAAAATCTAGATTATTTACGACAGAACCCTTAAAAAAGTACATGTGTTTTTTTAAAATTATCACATTAATTTGGTATTAAAAAAAATAATGCAAGATAAGGTAGTAATACCAATGGATCTATATAGTAAAGAAAATCATGTAATACTTATAAAATATAGAGAAAAACCATACATTGTTGAAAATTACCTTTGGTATTTATTGTGCTTATCCTATTGTCAGTAGAATGGTTCTCTAAAATATAAGATCCCTTAACTGATGAGATTGGAATTGCCAAATTAGTTTGTCTTGAAAACTTTTCTCTGGCTAAGTGGCATATTGATCAATTACACGGCAAAATATATTTATCAAATGGTTTGTTCAACATGCATGCAAGTAAGAAATAAGTCTAAAACAGATAACAATAACACTCAATAAAAGCTTTATTTACAAGGGTATTGCAAGTTTTGTACCACAGAAAATAATAAACGCTAAAAAAGTAAAAAGTACAAAAAAATGATATTTTAGGTAAGGTTTAAATTTCCTTGTAGTATCAGTGCTTGCATTGATTTGAAAAATTTGCCATGTGTACTTTCAAAAAATCTAAGCTAGTAAATACAAGCATTGTAAAAATCTCATATTTCATAATGCTTGTATTTATCAAATTTTAAAGGTGTTTTGTTAATTTGGAATTCCCGTTAAAGAGGATAGAAGTTGCAAAGGGTCTAGTTCCATGGAAGACAAAGGTCACCATCACTGTAAATAAATATTTAATCGAGCCTTGCTTAAAGTATGTTCTGGATTTTAAGAAATATGCGATAATGAATTTTGAAAATAAGTTCAATACAAAGAATTGCGATAAATACTGCAAAGTTGCTGTAAATTATGAGGACATTAAGTATTACGTTGAGAAGGAAATTATAAATAAAAGCTTGCTGGATTTAGTGATGGTTAAAAATCGTGAGGAATTGTTACGATTATAGGGAAAGTTAAGATAATATGGAGAAGCGTTCTACCAGAATAACTTCATGAAGGCCATCGGCATGAGGGTAAGAAGTATGGGTAAAATTTCGAAGGAAATAAAAATATTGAGGAAATTTAATACATAAGGTCAAAATAGATTGAAAAATTTAGGAGAAAATTTGGAAAAGTTTTTTTGAAAAAGAGTAACATAAAATTCTAAAAAGGTGAAATTTGGACAGAATTTAAAGAGATACTTTATTAAAGGAGTATGGTATAATGTTATTAATGAAAAATAGATGGAGATGACAAAATGGACGGAGAATTAAGAGAATTTTTACAGGCAATGAAAGATGAACTAACAAATAAAATAGATGCTCTTGATATCAAAATAGATGCAGTGGAAAGCAGATTAAACAAGAAAATAGATGAAGTGGAAACTAGATTAAACAAGAAAATCGATGAAGTGGAAACCGGATTGAACAAGAAAATCGATGAAGTGGAAACTAGATTGAACAAGAAAATCGATGAAGTGGAAACTAGATTGAACAAGAAAATCGATGAAGTGGAAACCGGATTAAACAAGAAAATCGATGAAGTGGAAACCGGATTGAACAAGAAAATCGATGAAGTGGAAACCAGTTTAAACAAAAATATTGATGCAGTAGAAAATAAAATGATCGTAACACTTACTGATATAATAGATATCGTAAGGGATGATATTGCGAAAGTAAAGGACGATATAGAAGAAATAAAAGAAGATATAGAAGAAATAAGAGAAGATGTAGGTATAAATCGAGAAGTCTTAAAAACTGTTGTTAATACACAAAATAAAATTGAAAAAAATGTTGCAAAGATACAAGAAGATATTGAAGATATTAAAGACGAAAATTATGTATTTCACAAAAGACTTGATACCAATGATGCAAGAATTGAACTTGTAGAAAGAAAAATTAATAAAATAGAACTAAATTATTAATCGGTAATAGAAAGATAAAGAATCAGGCGCAAAGCAGATTTAAAAAAGCTTTGCGCCTGATCCAAAAAAACTATGAAAAACCGAACAACTTAATGTTGAAAATTAAAGAGGCATTATATTCTATTCAGAAAATAATAAAATAGAACTAAAATTATTAAACTCTTTTTATAAAATTTAATTCTATAAAAAAAGAAGCTAGGTATCACCTAACTTCTAAATAAAACATAAAGCACAGATTATTAAGACTAAAATTCAAGACATTATATTTTATTCGGCATATGATCAAATAGAACTTATTTATTTAAAAATTCCCTGTGCATAAAGATCCCCCCTCTAAATTATTTTTTCCTAATTTCCTTTTAGAATCCCTCCCAGTCAATTTTCTTTGTACTCCAATGATTTTTAATGCTTATTATTTTGTAACATTTTAGACACATCTTAATATAATAATATTGAGCAGCTTAAATGCTCAAACTAACTTTTAAAAGTAGGTGAACTCAAGAAATGACTGTTAAGATATTGAAGGCCAATTTATTGGTAATTAATTACGAGTTTCTCA
>Ga0209629_10000433_pt1 | contig 22867 bp, 14 predicted proteins | sample TergutCu122P5_FD_187286 | JGI IMG/M metagenome (GOLD analysis project Ga0209629, IMG submission 187286) | Cubitermes ugandensis P5 segment gut microbial communities from Kakamega Forest, Kenya - Cu122 P5 (SPAdes) (version 2) | ecosystem: Host-associated > Arthropoda: Insects > Digestive system...
GACCGGCACAAAGGAAAGCAGCACCAGCCATCCGGACATTCCGATGTCGTGATACCGCCGCGCCCATTGCGACAATGTCGGAATCAGCAGTATCAGCATGGGCAGACCGGTGTACATGTTAAAGTTGAACACCGCCGCCAGCAGCGCGCACAGCAGCATGTTCGCCAATATAGTCCACCAGAATTCCGATCGCACCGCAACGCCGGTGAACCGAAAATACTTGGTCCAGAAGTTTGCATAGGCTTCGCCGAACGACAGAATTGTTCCGCCGTGTTCGGGCGCGTGAGTTGGATGTTTTTCTCTTGGCATGGGTAAATCCTTTTTGTTGGTTGATTTCTCTATCATGCATTTTACATCAAAGCGCGATTGTTTTATATAAGAAAAAATGCCGCGCAATTTGCGCGGCATTCACTGTTTTCCATACTGTAAAACCGTCGTTTATGACTACCCCGGAAAGCCAAGGTCGCCCGCAACCTCGCGCGCTCCCAGCTTTCCTCCCCTTCTAAGAAGGGGAATTCGCACTCATTCGCTTAAAATTTGAACACGCGAAGTTGCCCTTCTTAGAAGGGCCGGAATGCTTGCCAGCTTGCTGGCTTAGCATTCCGGGGTAGTCCTTTTATTTTTTATTTCCGCTGTTTCCGTTTTTAATGCTGCCGTAATGATTGCCGTTGTTTCCGTTGGTATTGCCCTTGCCGTTGTTGTTCGGCGCGCCAGAAGATTGGTTTTGCCTTGCGGGCTGGCTGACCGGTTGGGACGGGGCATCCGCTGCCGCGGGCGCTGGGATCGGGCCGGCCGCGCGGGTCATGCCGCCCCGCTGGCCGCGGTCGGCCGCGGGATAACGGTTCCCGGCGGTTGTGGAATTGTCGCCGCCGCGCGGCTGCTCGCGACCGGGGGTGTTGCCCGCGGGATGTGCTTTGCCACGATTGGCGTATTGGTTCCCCGAAGACCTTGCGACCGGCTTGGAAGCAACCTTGCCGCCAGTCGCGGTGTTATTGTTGTTGGTATTCGTATTATTATTTACGTTGGTATTGTTGTTTACGATCGTGATTTGCTGACTGGAACTGGACGACGAAGACGCCGCGGACGACGAAGATGCGGACGGCGCGGACACAACGATGGGCCGGCGATCTACGACGACTGGCGCGGGAGAATAATAATCCGGCTCTGTTTCAACATAGCACGCGGTCAGCATTACCGCCGCGGACATCATCAAGATAATATTTTTGTTCATGCGGACATCCTTTTGGTTTGTTTTCCTGTATGCTAATAACAATGTTTTGAAATGTAAAGCAATAATATAAAAGTGGTTGGCGGCTGGTATAAAAATTCTTGTTCCCAGTCACCAGCACCAGCCACCAGCCATCAAAAATGCGGCTTTCGCCGCATTTTTTATTTCTTCCCTGCCGGTTTTGCCGCCGGCTTTGCGGCCGGTGCGGCCGCCTTGGGCGCGGCGCCTGGCGCGGGTTTGGACACCGCGGCCTTGACCGGCGCGGCGGCGGGCGCCGCATCTGTCGCGGCGGCCTTTTTCGCATCCGCTTCTTCGGCCATCTTGCCGGTTATCGCTACGAACGCCAATTGTGACTGGTGCAATCCCAATTCCACGCCCGCGGGCAGTTTCAGGTCGGATCCGTGCACCACGTCGCCGATGCCCAGGTCGGCCAGGTCAATGGTTATCGCGTCCGGAATATCGTTTACTTTTGCAACAATGGCGACCTTGCGCACCGCAAAGTTCAACGCGCCGCCCATTTTGATACCCTTGCTGGTTTCCACGTTTATAACGCCGACCGGAATGCTGACCGAAACCGGCTTTGCAACGTCTATGCGCTTAAAGTCCGCGTGCAGCGGGGTGTCGGAAACCGGATGATACTGGATATCAATCAGCATCGCGTTCTCTTTGCCGTTTGGCGTAGAGATTTCAAATAATTTGGTCCGCAAACCGGGGGTTTTGATTAATTCGCCCCAGGCGTGCGCGTCCAGCTCTATGGCCGCGGGCGCCTTGTTTTCGCCGTAAATGACGGCGGGCAGTTTTTTGTTTTTGCGAACTGCGCGGCTGGCCCCCTTGCCAGATTTAGCGCGAATTTCTGCGTTTAATTGTATTGCCATGACGGTATCCTTTTTGTAATTCCCCTCCTAAGGAGGGGGGTCAATTTTGTGGAGCTTTTTTTGCGAGCAAAATTGACGGGGAGGGTTTACGGAATACAGGGTATTCTGGAAACCCTCTCCGCCTCGCATTCGCTCGGCACCCCTCCGGGGGAGGGGAATAGCGGCCCTCCAAGGGTGGCCGCGCAGGGGGCATTATTGACCAGGTTTCGCAAAAAATCAAGAAAAATTTGAAATTTTATCTGCGCTTAGATTTTGAACGAGAGTGTCCGACGTATGTCAAATAGATGTTTTTTCCTGGACATGCTTTGATACATTCGCCGCAACTGGTGCATAAGTTTGAATCTACATACATGTAAAGATTTTGCAAAGCGTATTTTATCGCTTTTTTCGTGCCACATGCTTGCTGACATTCATTATTACACTTTTCGTTTTCGCAATCTCCCCTGGATATTTCAGCCCCGAAATCTTCTTGTCTAATTTCTATGCCATTTTTAAGCTTAAAGATATAATCTACGTATGCTTTCAGCGAGTCAAACGGGTAAAAGGGCTCTTCATGAATTAAATGCTCGGGAATTTGAATTCCGAAAATTTGTTCGGTTCGGCTTACGAAATAGTCCGTGATGTCTGTATTTTCAAATGCATTAAATTCAAAACCGCGTGCTTCTTTATAATTGAGTTTTTTATACGCCGATTTTGGCCAAGGCTCGCTAGTAAGCATTAATTTTTCAGAAGGAATGTCCGGCATGAATCCAAACGTCCGAAAAAAATCTCTATTAAAATCAGGGGCCGTCCAAACATGAACACCTATAACATGGGGCCCCAATGCATTTCCTTGATAGTCCTCGTATGCTTTATTAAGTGCTCTTATGCATTTTCTCTTGATTTGGGTACGAGATATTGCCATAGCAGTTCGCCTTATTCTTCGCTCTCTCAATCTCCAATTTTGAAGGTAATATAAACAAAAAATTTTGAATTTCATTAAAAAAAGCTAAGCCGGCAAAAAAATCAATAAAAAACTTGATTTTCGCAAAATTTACGTATAAAATCGGCGGGTCCGCCTTCGCTGATGCTACGGCGCGACAAGGCTGGATAATCCACCCTACGCCAAGGCTTCGGGTGGCAAGCAGAACTGAATAATTTATGGCGTCCTGTGGTCGCCGGAAAAGATAAGGATTCTGTCAAACGTCTGGTAATTCCCCTCCTTCGGAGGGGTGCCGAGCAAAGCGAGGCGGGGAGGGTTTTCAGAATATATAAATACTCTGTGAACCCTCCCCGTCTTGCCGCCTTCGGCGTCAATCCACCCCTCCGAAGGAGGGGAATAAATAACCATAGGAAATAAAAATGGCAAGAGACGGCGCAAAGCGCAGCACGCGCAAACTTAAAATCGGACGGCGTTTGGGTATGAACCTGTGGGGCCAGGCAAAATCCCCGTTCAACAAACGCAAATACAAACCAGGCCAGCACGGGCCCACCAGCCGCGGCGGATCGCAATCCGACTATGGCAAGCAGATGAAGGCCAAACAGACGCTGAAAGGGTATTACGGCAATATTGGCGAAAAGAAATTCCACAAATATTATGATGAGGCGGTGAATATGCGCAGCGACACGCCGCAGAGCCTTATCGGCCTGTTGGAATCGCGCCTGGACGCGGTGGTGTATCGCGCGAAACTGGCCCCCACGGTGTTTTCCGCGCGCCAGCTGGTCAGCCACGGCCACGTTTACGTCAACGGCAAACGCGTTAAAATCGCATCGTATTCGGTAAAGCCGAACGATGAAATCACCATATCCGACAAGGCGAAACAGATGCCGCTGGTGGTTCTGGCACTGGAATCGCCGGAACGCGATTTCCCGGATTATATCAAAGTGAACTCCGCGAATTTCACCGCGACGTTCATCCGCGTGCCGGCATTGGAAGACGTCCCGTATCCGGTCCAGATGCAACCCGACCTGGTCGTTGAATATTATAGTCGTTAGTCGTTGGTCGTTAGTAGTTAGTCATTAAAAAATGCGCCATTAATTGGCGCATTTTTTGTAACGAATGGTTGATGTGGTGTGTTCCCCTCCTATGGAGGGGCGGTGCCTTGTATCGGCACCGGGGGTGGTTAGATTCATTATTTACAAAACCACCCCAGATTTTCTAAGCGCGCAATACCGGCACCGCTAAGAAAATCTACCCCTCCACAGGAGGGGAACATATGCGGTGCAATCATTTTTTCAGAATTCTCGCTTTGTCTTTTTCCCATTCGCGTTTTTTGATTGTCTCGCGCTTGTCCACTTTGTTTTTGCCAAATCCGATGCCCAGCAGGACTTTCAGTTTTCCGCGCGAATTGAAATAGAGCTTCAGCGGCACGACGGTTGCGCCTTTTTCCGACAATTTTCCAACGATGCGGTTGATTTGGCTGCGATGCATCAGCAACTGCCGATAACGCCGCTCGTCAAAGCGGGTAATCTTTGCGGCGGTGGGCAAGGGCTGGATAACGACGTTGGACAGCATCAGGTTTCCGCCGCGATTCTGCACAAATCCGTCCGTGATGTTCACCAGTCCGTACCGCGCGGATTTCACCTCTGCCCCGGTCAAGCTGACGCCCGCCTCTATCGTATCTTCAATAGAGTAATTGAACCGCGCTTTGCGGTTTTCAGCAATCTGCCCTGATTTAATCAACTGTCTTGTCATGTAAAAAATTATAACTTAAAAAAATTGTAGGGGCAAATAATTATTTGCCCCTACCGTATTACCCTAAATCCAAAACATCTAAAACCTGTGGGAATTCTGTATATCCGAATTCCGCGTTCAGATGTCCGCCGTTCGGAATAATGGTCAGCGGTACGCCAATATGTTGGCTAAAATACGCCGCCGCCGCGCGTGGAACATACGGGTCATTATTGCCCCAAAGCAGCGTCGCCCGGCCCATGTTCGCCCTGATTTTATCCCAATTAAAATCATATTCGGTAAATGTTTTATTAAGGTTATCAAAAAATTCATTGCCCAATTTCTGTATAAATCCGCTGACGAAAACAGACTGCGCAACCGGCTGATTCAAAGATTCCAAGATGTGCAACATGAACGCCGCGCCGCAGCTGTGCCCGATCAGAATCGTATCTTTTCCGATTTGGGGGGCTTGCTCGCCCAATGCGGCGCGCCAGGCCTCAACCGATTGCCCCTCTGGCGTTGGAAAGCGCGGAACATAGACTGTGTGGCCCCGGTCCCCCAGCTGGGTTTTCAGCCATTGAAACCAGTTCCCTTCCGGCGATCCGCCGGTGCCATGCAGGATTATTATATTCATCAGGAATTACTCAATACAGCAATTGACCATATTTTTGACCCAGTTGCCCAGACGCGCGGTCAGGGTGTTCCCCTCCTTTGGAGGGGTGTCAATTTTGTCGCGCTTGTTTGCGGGCAAGATTGACGGGGTGGTTTTATTTGCTCTTTGCTCTTTGCTATCTGCTATTTTGTCTTTGACCCAAATATCCAACCCGCGCGGCAGGGCGTCGTCAATCTTTTGCACGCCGGTCAAATCTATCAGACCCATATTGATGCCCCAAAACAGAGAATACAAATCGTAAGCCTTTTCAAACAAATGATGGGCGTCTTCCTTATTCCCTGCGCCGTTGGCCTTGTCCCCGACTTCTTTCAGGCGCATGCATGCGGCCAGCAGGTGTTTGGAAATGCACCAAACCTCCGCCCCCTCGTGTCCGTTTTGGTCCACGATGCGTTTCATCAATTCGCCGCGCATGTCGCGCACCACCTGGATCAGGTCGTAATAGCCGGTTTTTTTGGTTTTTGCCCCGCTGAAAAAGAAATGTTCTTCCAATGAGATAAGGTTCATCAGCGCGATAGACAGGTCTTGGTCGGACGACAAATCCAACGGATTTTTTTTCTTTGCCGCATCGGTTTTTTCAATCAATTCTTCCAAGGATAGCTTTTTTTCTTTTGGCATATTTAATCCTTATAGATACACAATCGCGGCGAATATTGCGGTAACGGCCAGCAGCATTCCGACCGGAACCACGACCTTTTGAAACGGAAAATGCGATTTGCCGCCGTTTTGTTTCATCAGCTTTGCATTCCATTTTTCGCCAACCCACAGGACGATGGTGCCGACAACCGCGCCCAGCATGAATTTATCAATTCCCCACAGCGAATTCGTGCCGTAAGTGATGCATGGATTTTTGCACGGAATGAAATACAGCGCGGCCAAAAATACATAGAAAAGGGCGACGGCGGCGATATACCACCAGACGGACTTAAAGCCCTTGCGCGTCAGATATTTCGCGGTCCAGAACACCAGCGACAGGGTCAGTGCCCCGGCCCAGATTCCGGTGATGACATCGTCAACGCCCAACAGGCGCGCGCCCTCTAACCCCGCGCCGACGGCGATGGTGCATACGGGACAAATCGCATTGGCCGCCTGCGGCACAAATAGCAAATAGCAAATAGCAAATATTAAAGATATCGGTAAAATTTTCTTCATGGGTTTTCCTTTCGCGCAATAATAGACCTTTTGATGCCGCCGGTCAATGGAAAACTGCCCGTCGCAGCGTGAGATTTTTCCTGCCCCTTGAAGGGGCGGGATAGAAAATCTTAGCGGCCGGTTTTGCCGCTTAGATTTTCTTGGGTGGGGTGATTTTTTAATTCGGGCATTATAATTTTATCACCGCACGCAAATGGGCAGAGCGGGCGCGCGGGTTGATTTCCAATTCCGATTCTGTTGGTTTCATGGTTTTCAGCAATTGAAATTTTGTAGGGGCGCGGTCAGCGCGCCCATCGGCGGGCGGGCAAACCCCGCCCCTACACTCAGTCGGCTCTGGCAATCTTGGGTCGCCCTTAACCTCTGTCCATTCGCGGAAAATATTCTTCACCAGTCTGTCTTCCAGCGAATGAAACGTTACGCAAATGCATGCGCCGCCGGGCGAGAGCAGGGCGGGAACGGCATCCAGCGCGCGCTCCAGTTCGCCCATTTCGTCGTTGACGGCAATGCGCAGCGCCTGGAACACCGGCGCGATGTCGCGCGGATTCCCGATCAGTTCTTTTAGTTCCAACGTAGTTTGCGGACGCCGTGCGATAATTTTTTGCGCGAGTCCCCGCGCATTTTTTATATCGCCGTATTCGCGCAGGATTTCGGTTAATTCTTTGGCGGAAGAATTTTCAATTAATTCCGCCGCGGTTAATTCCCCCCTCCCTTGGAGGGGGGGGCCCCGCATAGCGGGGCGGGGGGAGGCTTTGCTATCAGCAGAAACAGAGCCCCCCCTCGTCATCGCTTCGCGATGACACTCCCCCCCAAGAGGGGGGAGAATTCCCATCCGCATATCCAGCGGCCCATCGCTGCGGAATGAAAATCCGCGCGCCGCCGTGTCAATCTGCATGCTGGACACGCCCAGGTCAAAAACAATCGCATCCACTTGTCCCGCATCCGGAAAATGCTGCGCCGATACAAGGCTTGCATTTTCCGACTCCCCCCAAGGGGGGAGTAATTCAGCACTCATCCTAGCCGCCCCAGGTGAGCACTTAACTACTCCCCCCTTGGGGGGAGTCGGCGCGCGGGGTTGCGGGCCGGTGGGGGGACGAATAAGATTCCCAATCTCGGAAAATGGAGCATTGATAAAAAGAAATCTTTCGGGACCGTATTCCGATGCGAATTTTTCCGCCGCCGGCATGACCGATGAATCGCGGTCAAACGCGATGACATTCGCGCCCGCCGCCAGGAACGCGCGCGAATATCCCCCGGCGCCGAACGTGCAATCCACAATCGTTTTGCCACCGAGGTCGCCCAATGTTCGCAATACTTCTTCCAAAAGAACCGGGACATGATTCATTGCGAATTATTCCATTGATACCTTGACGCCGAGGGCGGACATGTCGGTCGTGATTGTGGGCGACAGCCGCACAGATCGGGGCAGGGCGATCGTGGCGTTCTTTGCCCCGTCGCGCAGGTTTATGAAAACCCGCGTTCCGCCGGCAGGCAGCGCGTCCAAGATTTTTTTTATGTCAGATAAAATTGCATTGTTTGCCGCGATGCTTGCCTCGCCAGAGCCTGTTGGCGGAGGCGGGTCCAGCGTGATTTTCCGCGCCGCATTCGCGACCCATTGAAAGAGCGGCGCCGCGCTGTCCACAAACAGAGACACCCGGTCGTCGCGGACTGACACGCGTCCCGACAGCAATACCAGCTTTTCATTGGCCAGCATTCCGGCGATTTGCGGCACGGAATCGCCGAACGCCACCGCGTCTATGTTTCCAAAGCTGTCGGACGCCGCGATGGAAATCATTTGGTTTCCGGTCTTGGTCGTTCTGCGCGAGAAAGAATTCACGCTCGCCGCTATCCGGACATTTTCGCGGTCGCGTTTTTTGGGCAGGGTTTCGGACGTGGTCAGCCTTTCCCGCGCGATGAGATTCTTGAATTGGTCAATCGGATGCGCGGAAATATAGAATCCCAGGACCGAATGCTCGTTGGCCAGCATTTCGCCAAAATCCCATGCCGCCGCATTCGGCAGATTTTTGAGCAGGCGGTTTTCCATCACGTCGTCTTCCGCCGAATCCGCGAACAGCGACAGGGAATTCGCGGAATCCTTCTGTTTCGCCGCATACATCAGAATCGCGTCCGCGTTCAGATACAGCCGCGCGCGATTGGGGCAGAGCGTATCCGTCGCGCCGACCTTTACAAATGCTTCCAGAACGCGCTTGTTCAAAAACGGCGCGCAGCGTTTTGCGAAATCGGTCAGGTTTTTGAACGCGCCGCGCGCGTTCCGCTCTGCTATGATTTGTTCGGTCGCGCCGCGGCCCACGCCCTTGATCGCGGCCAGTGCATAGATGATTTTTCCGTTCTTCACGCTGAACAAAGACTCTGAATTATTTATATCCGGCGGAACGATGTCCAGGTTGAAATTATTTTTGGCATCGTCCAGGTGCAGCGCCAGCTGGTCGGAGTTATTCATATTGCTGGACATGCTGGCGGCCAGGAATTCCGCGGGAAAATTAGCTTTCAGATATGCGCACTGGTTCGCGATGATGGAATACGCGACCGCATGGGCCTTGTTGAAAGCGTATTCGGCGAACTTCATAAATTGCTGATACATTTCTTCGGCTTGCTCTGGCGTCAGGGTTTTTTCTTGCGCGCATCCTTTGGTGAATTTGACGCGCATTTCGTCCATGACTTTTTTGATTTTCTTTCCCATCCCCTTGCGCAGCGTATCCGATTCCCCGCGCGTGAATCCGGCCAGAACGCGGGACAGCTGCATGACTTGCTCTTGATACACGAAAATTCCGTATGTCTCGCGCAGGACCTCTTCGGCGCGGGGATGCGGATATTTTGTCTCTTCCTCGCCGTGCATGCGCGCGATGTATTGCGGGATGAACGCGATGGGGCCGGGGCGATTCATCGCATTCAGCGCGACGATGTCGGCGAACGCCGTCGGGCGCATTTTCTTTAATGTCTGCTGGACAAACGGCGCATCAAACTGGAATACGCCGATGGTCAGACCCCGCTGCCACAGCGCGAAAGTCTTCGCATCGTTGGTCGGAATCGCGTTCAGGTCTATGTTTATTCCGTGAGTCTTTCTGACCAGCTCTGTCGCATTTTTCAAAACGGTCAGTGTTTCCAGCCCCAGAAAGTCAAATTTAATCAGCCCGACATTTTCAATGATGTGCCCGTCAAACTGCACGGACGGCATGTCGTTTGACGGATCGCGATATACGGGCGCGATCTGCACGGTCGGCCGGTCGCCGATGACTATGCCGCAAGCATGCTGGCCCAGGTTGCGGTATGCGCCTTCTACGTCTGATGCGATGCTGACGACCTTTTTCAATTCCGGATCGGCGTCCAGGGCATTTTGAATCTCGTCGGAACTTTTAACCGCGGCCGCGAGAGTCTTCGCATCCATTGGAATCAGCTTTGCGAATCTGTCGGTCTTGGAATACGGCACGCCGTAAACACGCCCTATGTCGCGGATTGTGCCGCGCGCCTGCAGCGAACCGAACGTTATGATTTTGCAAACATGATCCGGACCGTATTTGTCGCTGATGTATTTCCATACGCGTTCCAGCCCGTCCGGCTCAAAATCCACGTCAAAGTCCGGCATGGAAATGCGATCGGGGTTAAGGAATCTTTCAAACAGCAATCCGTATTCCAGCGGATTGACCTTTGTAATGCCCAATGCCCATGATACGACGGAACCGGCGCCCGATCCGCGTCCCGGGCCGACCAAAATATCGTGCGCCTCGCACCATCCGATATAGTCCGCGACAATCAGAAAGTATCCGGGAAATTTCATTCCGATTATGACGTTCAGTTCAAATTCCGCCTGGTCAAAATACTTTTTCTGTTCCGGTTCGGGGATGTTGTTTTCCGCCATGCGTTTCTTTAATCCGGCGATGGTATTGTCGCGCAGCATCTGGCATTCCGCGTCAAAGTTGGTGCCGAACATAGGCAGAAGAGGGGGCGAGCCGGTGTTCACCGCGAACGCGCACCGCCGCGCGATGTTTATGGTATTTTCCAAGGCTTCCGGCAAATCGCTGAACAATTCCGACATCTCGTCGGCGGATTTGAAATATTGCTGGGAATTCTTGCGCGGCCGGTCGGGGTCAATCACGCGCGTTTGCTGCAAAACGCACCCCAGCGCATCCGCCGACTCGTAATCCGCGGACGTCGCAAAGCACACGTCGTTTGTCGCGACAATCGGGATATTTTGTTCAGTCGCCAGCCGCAGGAAAACCGGCTCGGTCTTGGTTTCGTTCGGCAATCCGTGCCGCTGGATTTCCATGTAGAATTTATCGCCGAATATTGCGTGCAGCTTTGCCGCGTATTCCGCGGCCAATGGTTCCTGGCCGTTCAGAATCGCGCGGCCGATCGGCCCGGAGTGCCCGCCCGACAGGCATATTGCGCCCGCCGAATTTTCCGCCAGTTCATCCCAGGTAACATAAGGCCCCAGGTGATTGTTGTCGCGCCGCATATACATTGCGGAGTTCAGCTTTGACAGGTTGAAAAAACCGTCCGGATTTTGCGCCAGCAAGACTATTTGCGACAACTGGTCGGCGCGCAGAATCTTTGGGTCCGCGGTCGCGTGGTGGTTCAATGTGGCGACCAGGCCGATTATCGGCTGAACGCCGTTTTTTTTGCACGCATCGGACATCTCCGGCGTTCCGGACATAAGGTTGGTGTCAGTAATCGCGCACGCCGGCATGCCATATTTTTTGCACAAATCGGGGATTTTTTTAACAAACAGCGTTCCTTCGCCGATGGAATATTGCGTATGAACGCGAAGATGGACGAATTTGTTTTGCATGTTGATTTAGATACTAAAAAAACACGGCGCATTCAAGGCAAAAATTCATAAGAATAAATTTGAAATCATAAAGCCGCCAATGGCGGCTGTCCTGTCCCCTTGAGGGGACGGGTAATTCCCCTTCGCTTTAGCGAAGGGGTGGATTTTTTACGAGCTTTGCGAGTAAAAAATACGGGGTAGTGTTTTCAAATACCCCCTACTACCCCGTCTTGGTCGCTATCGCTCGCAAGCCACCCCTTCGCCCCCAAAGGGGCAAAGGGGATTAACTCAACTTCCCGCAGCAGTGTTTGTATTTCAGGCCGGATCCGCAGGGGCAGGGGTCATTGCGTCCGGGCGCACCGTTGCTTGATTTTTCCGCCGCCGCGGAATTGGGCGCATTGTCCGCCGCATTCAGCGCGGCGTCGCGTTCTTCGTGCTCTCGCTGCATCGCGTAAATATCGTCGGGGGACAGCTCCATCCGGCACAGCATGGACATCGCCATGCTTTTGAAATTGCTCATCGTATTGCGGAATAACTCAAACGCTTCTTTTTTATATTCGTAAAGAGGATTCTTTTGGGCATATCCGCGCAGGCCGATTCCGGTCTGCAGATAATCCATCGCCGCCAAGTGTTTGCGCCAATTGGTGTCCAGCGAGTGCAGCGCGACCTGGCGCATCGCGTTCTTCATCATCTCGTCCCCATAGCGCGATTCCTGGTAATCCATCCGGTTCTGGGCCAAGGTCAGCAATGTCTCGTAAGCCTTTTGCTCTGAAATCGTTTCGCTGGTTTTCCAATCACCCAGGTCGGTTATGTCCAGCCCGAATACATTCTGCATATCGTCGTGCATGGCGGCCAGCTTCCATTCTTCCGGGCGCGATTTTTCGGGAATGTGGTTTTCGCAAATCTGTTCCACCACGTCGCCCATGATTTCGTTAACGAACGGCGTCAGATCGGGCGCGGACATCAGCTCTTCCCGCTGTTTGTAAACCACGCCGCGCTGCTCGTTCATCACGTCGTCGTATTTCAGCAATTCTTTGCGGGCCTCAAAATGCCGGGCTTCCACGCGCTTTTGCGCTTTTTCCAGCGCCTTTGTAATCCACGGATGCATTATCGCCTCGCCGGACTTCAGACCGAGGGTAGTCAGCATTCCGTCCAATCTTGCCGCGCCGAATATTCGCATCAAATCGTCGTCCAGCGCCAGGAAGAATTTTGAATCCCCGGGATCGCCTTGACGTCCCGATCGCCCGCGCAGCTGGTTGTCAATGCGCCGTGATTCGTGCCGTTCGGTCCCGATGACATACAGTCCGCCGGCGTTCAAGACTTTGACTTTGTCGGCCTCTATCCGGTCGTATATTTCTTTCTTTTGCTTTTCAAATTCTTCGTCGGTCATGCCGTCGGGCGCGTTTTCGCGCGCAATTGCAAGCTCTTCAATCAAAGCCTCTGCATTTCCGCCCAGCTTGATGTCGGTTCCGCGGCCGGCCATGTTGGTCGCGATGGTGAGGGCCGCTGGCGCGCCGGCCTGGGAAATAATTTTCGCTTCGGACTCGTGATGCTTTGCGTTCAGGACGGCGGGCTTTATCTTTAATTTGCGTTCCACTATTTCGGCCAGTTCTTCGGACTTTTCAATGGATACGGTTCCGACAAGGACGGGCTGGCCCCGCTCGCGGCAGTCTTTGATTTGCGCCAGAATCGCGTCGTATTTCTCTTCCTTGTTGCGATAGATTTCGTCATGGTGATCGGTGCGGACAACGGGCCGGTTTGTCGGAATGGACACGACGCGCAGCTTGTATATTTCCTCAAACTCCGCCGCCTCGGTCATCGCGGTCCCGGTCATTCCGGCCAATGTCGGATACAAACGGAACAGGTTCTGATACGAAATGGACGACACGGTTTGGTTTTCCGGCTGAACCGCGACATGCTCTTTCGCCTCTAACGCCTGATGCAGCCCTTTGCTGAAACGCCGGCCCGTCATCACGCGTCCGGTGAATTCGTCCACGATCAAGACCTCGCCCCCGCGCACGACGTAATTAACTTCGCGCTTGAACAAATGATGCGCCAGCAAGGATTGCTGAATATGCATGACCAGCGCGGCGTTTTCCGGCGCGTATAGATTTGCGCCCGCCAGCAGTCCTTCCTCGCCCAGCATGCGCGTCACGGTATCGTTTCCGATGTCGGTCAGGGTGACATGGCGGTCTTTTTCGTCTTTCTTGTAGTCGTCCGGCGACAGGCGTTTAACAATTTCGTCTATCTTGTTATATAGCTCTGACGTGTCTTCGGCGGGCCCGGAAATAATCAGCGGGGTGCGCGCCTCGTCAATCAATATGCTGTCCACCTCGTCAACGATGGCGTAAAAGAAGGGGCGCAAGACCTGCTGGTCCTTGGAAAATTTCATATTGTCGCGCAGATAGTCAAATCCCAATTCGGAATTGGTAACGTAAGTAATATCGCAAGCATAAGCCTCGCGCCGGGCGTCGTCGTCCATGTCGTGCTGGATCACGCCGACGGTCAGCCCCATGAATTTGTAAATCGCGCCCATCCATTCGGCGTCGCGATGCGCCAGATAGTCATTAACGGTGACCAGATGCGCGCCTTTGCCCTGCAATGCTTTCAGGTATAGCGCCAGCGTTGCGACCAGCGTTTTTCCTTCGCCGGTTTTCATTTCGGCAATCTGGCCGTTGTTCAGGACCATGCCGCCGACCAACTGCACGTCAAAGTCCCGCATGCCGACACTGCGGACCGAGGCCTCGCGCACCGCGGCGAACGCATCGGCCAGTATGTCGCGCTCTCGCTCTCCGGCGGCCAGCCGCGCGCGGAATTCGGCGGTCTGCGCGCGCAGCTCTTCATCCGACATCGCGTGATACTTTGGCTCCAGGTCGTTTATAAGGGAAACCGTTTTGCTGAAAGACTTTACCAGCCGGTCGTTTGCAGAGCCCAAAATTTTACGCAAAATATTTTTCATAATAATCGTTCCTTGGTGGAAATACCAATGCTATATAGTATAAAATGCGCCATTGGTCAAGAGGCAAACGATTTATGGATTTAAGATTTACGGATTTACGGATTTAAGATTTGACTACCCCGGAAATCCGCGCAATCAGAGATTGCGGGATTTCCGGCCCTTCTGAGAAGGGCAATTTAGCGCTCATATCTTTAAACCAAATGAGCGCTAGTTCCCCTTCGCAGAAGGGGAGGAAAGCTTGGCAGCTATGCTGCCTTAGCTTTCCGGGGTAGTCGCAAATCTTAAATCCGTAAATCTTAAATCCATAAATCGTTTGTATTCCTAAAATTTTCTGTTATACTGCCGGGCATGACCGAAACGGATGAAATTTTGCAGAGGATTCAGGAACGCCTGGACGCGCGGGGCGGCGCGTCATCCCGGGGCGCGCAAGGCGCGAACCCGGGACCGGGTGGTTCGGGGGAAAATATAAAATCGTCGGCCGGGGGCAATCCGGGGCCGGATAATCCGCCGCGCAGCGCGCTACGGCGCGATTTACGGAATGACACAATCGGACTTTCCCCGGATCAGATAACCAGCCAGGTGTTCGTAATCGCGCCGACGCAGATTTCATACATCGCGGAAATTTTCGCGAATTCCGTCGCGGACGCGATGAACATGCGCGCGTTCGCGCAAAAGATAAAGATATTGGCGGAACAATCGCTGCGCGCCGCCCTGACGGTCGCCAGAAAGCAGGGCGCGGGCACAAATTAACAATATTTTGTCATTCCCGCGTAACCGGGTCCCGCGGCCGAGCGTGAGCGCAGGCCGTGGGTGGTGGAAGGCGAGAATAGGGTCTATAAAATTGTAGGGGCAAATAATTATTTGCCCCTACTTTTTTAATATAAGAAAGATCAGAACGGTCTATAAGCCGGATTCTGTTGGCGCGGGTGCTTTCGCCTTACCGCGCCGGACATAATTAATCTGCGTTTCGCATTGCTGCGAACGTCAAGCCCTCTACCCGCCGGCCTGGGTGCGGGACGCACCTGTTCCGCCTTTGCCCTTGCGGGCTAGGGCGGGACTCGGCCGGCCTATTTGAAGTTGCTGCAGATAGAGTTTACCGCGTTTCACCCAAAACGTAAGGCGTTAGACGTAAGGCGTGAGGCGAAACAAACATAACGTTCAATTTCGTCTTACGCCTCACGCTTCACGCTTCACGCTTTGACTCGTCTCTGTGGCACTGGTCATCGGGTTGCCCCGTGCGGCTGTTGGCCGCTATCCTGTCCCGTGCAGTCCGGACTTTCCTCGTTCCCGCGCATGCGCGCGACCGCTATGTCCCGACCGTCTGATCCCACTAAATATAGTGAAAAAATTTCAGATTGCAATATAAATGTATGTAGTAGGAGCAAATAATTATTTGCCCCTACAAAAATTAAACCATGGAACAACCATGACGCTCGGGTCCATAATTCGCGGATTCAAAATCGGGGTTACAAAGCAAATCGGAAAGTCGGTTTTTCAACGTAATTATTACGAGCATATAATTCGTAATTTGAAAGAACACGATAAAATTATCGGATACATTTTGCATAATCCGGCAAATTGGATTTCGGATTCAATGTTTATTGAATAAACAAGTATCGTGGGGGCAAAGCAATTCCGAATATTGGTATATAAACGAATGCCGTAGGGGCAAATAATTATTTGCCCCTACAAAAGTCATTTTTCGCCCATAAAAACCTCTTGCTTTAATTATATAATTTTAGATATAATGCTGGAAAAGGTGGAAGAGAATAATGAAGAAATCCTTTGTTTCAGTGCTTTCCGGCATTGTTGCCGTTGTCGCGGTGGCAATGTTTCTGACTGTTTTTTCCACCGGTGGCGCGCAAGCGGCGGGGTTCAGTTGCCCCCCCAGCGGCAAGACGTATACGGCATGCAGCTGTGGCTATGGGGGTAGCAGTTGCACCGGCTGCACCGGCCGTGATTATCGGTCAGCTACTACCGGCACCGGCGCTTGTTCTACATGCACCGCCGGAACAACACCAACCTCTAACCATTGCGGATGCACCAATTGCTCTTCCGGCGATACTAATTGCGGCTGCACCGGCGGCCAGGTAGCGAACGGCAGCGGCGGATGCATGAGTCCCTGCAGTTCAAAATATGGCACATCCTGCACCGACCACACCACCTATTCTTCATGCAGTGGAACATGGGATTGCCCAGGCACCACATGCATTTGCACCCGAACCTGCGACGAGAGCCAATCTTGCACCGCCGGATACGTTTATGACTGCAATTATTGCGGGGGGTACGGGCGGCGTTACAAGTCTTGCAATACCGAATCCGCCAGCGGATGCAAATACGCATCGTATGGCGCCTGCGAAGAAGACCCAAGCCACCCGTGCTGCACGAACACGTGCCCATCTACGCCCAATACCACGACCACCCAGAATTGCAATCCGATGCCGACCGGCACCACCGCCGGCACGCAAACCTGCAACGGCTATTACGGCGGCAATAATTGCACCGGCAGCTGCAGCGGATGCACCAGTTTCGGCACCTGCTGCGCCACGGCGTGCAGCACCGGATATAAGCTGAGCGGGACCGGTTGTCAAACCTGCGTCGCGTGCGCCGTCGGGGATACTTGCGGGTGCCCGGCAAACCAGCATTGGGACGGAACCAAATGTGTTGCGGATTGCGCGAATATTTCTTCTATCAGCTGCACCGATTCATCGGTGCCGAACTATGCGACCTATTGCGGCGGAACGGCCAGCTTTACTTGCCCCAGCGCATGGACCGTTTCGGGCTGTCTTACCAATCAAAGCTGCAGCGCGACCAACACCGTGCCGCATGCCACGGCCACAAATTGTCCGAACAACGGAACAAAGTGCGGCCCGGCCGGAACCTGTGCCGGCGCGTCGCCTTGCGTCGCGACGCAATGCGAAAGCGGCTATTATCTATACAACGGCACGTGCAACGATTGTCCGCAATACGCCACTTGCGACGGGACGCCGACCGTCGTGTGCGACTCGCCCCTGGTGAAAACCGGCAGCGGCGCGAGTATTACCTGCGCATGCCCGTCGGGGACATCCGCGACCGGCGCGGGCGGTCCGCTGGGCGGTTCGGGCGGATGCAAATGCGCAACAGCGGGCGAGGGCTGGGACCCGGTTAACAAAGAATGCGTCCTCAGCACCTGCACCACCGGCGGTGTCAGCGGCCCCGCGCAATGGAAAGACGGCGTCGGCAACTGCCAGCCTTGCCCGGTCAGCGACGGCGACGTCAATGTTTCCGATATATATTCGGACCCGGGCGCGACATCCATAACCCAATGCTATAAGCTGTGCAAGTCCCAGCCGACCGACTGGAAAAACGCGAATCAGACGAACTGTTCCGCCGTCTATCTTGCCAACAATGGCGCGAACCTGAACCCCACGGCCCAGGTCCCGTCCACCGACTCTAACAAGGCGTCGCGGATTTATTCCAATGCGGCCGGCGTGTTCGCGGATACCAAGGGCTCTTATACCGATGAAACCGGAACGTATCCCGGAATATGCAAATACTCGGTCACGTCAATGCCCGGATACGATCCCCGTTATCTGGATACCCCGACGCCCAGTCCGACTTGCGCGCTGCGCACCCTTAACATAGGATATTTCCTGCTGGCCACGCCGCCCGCCGCCGGCCTGCCGCGGCCCGACGGCATGACGGTCGTCACATGGCCGACGACGTTTGACATAGTGCGTAACGGAACCGGCGTGACGTTGCCGGACGGAACGGGCGTTGTCGGGACCAATTGCCCGGGGGCCTCGTTCGCCGGATGGTATACTTTGCCCGGCGGCCCGCCGTCGCCAATGAGCACCGTTACCGACTGGACCGAATATGTGCCCGCCAATTTGTTTACGTCCATCCCGCCATTGACACTGGCGAATTGCGCCGACTGCAAGGACTGGGCATTCTATGCGAAAATGGTTTGCAATTCGGGGTATCATTATATCTCTGGAACCCCGACGGCCGATCCGTGCAACATATGCGCGCCCAACCAGGTGACGATAAAGTTTGACGGAAACACAAATACGGGCGGCGCCGCACCGGCGAACCAGATATGCGCATATGGAACCGCATGCGCGTTGAGCGGCCGTGGAACCCTGGTCAAAAGCGGCAATGTCTTTGCCGGATGGTGCACCAATGCGGACCCGCTGGACCCCGGGACATGCTATTCCCCCGCCGCGGATGTCCAGAATTTGGCCATCGGCAATGCGACGATAACGCTTTACGCGAAATGGTCGGACAATGTGATAGAATGCAACCCCGGCACGTATTATCCGGGCTCTGGCAATAGCTGTTCGGATTGCGAGGCAAATTATTACTGCCCCGGCGGAACGTTTGACAAGGGCATCGGCGAACAAATCAAAAACAGCTGCGCGACCGATACGGCGGCCCTTGCCGGCGGTCCGTTCCCGAAATCCGCGGCAAAGTCCGGCACTATAAACGATTGCTATAAAGATTGCTCTCCGGCCAATACATGCGCGTCGCCAAAGGGCGACAGCGGCGGAACCCAGCATGTCAATGACGCGGCGTGCGGCGGCTATACGATCACCAGCTGCGCGACCGGACGCTATCTGGACACGGCCGCGACACCGAACAGGTGCGCATTGTGTCCGGCGCCGGCCGCGGGCCAGCAGAACGGCCTGACGAATGGCTGCAATGACGGCGGCGCGATCACGAATTGCTTTGTTGTGTGCAAGCTGCCGGTCAAGGATTCCGCCACCACGAACTGGATACACAACCCCAGCGGGGCAGAGGCCGATTATAACGCCAAATTTGACGGCACCAAATATCCGGAATGCGCGTTCACCATAGATTGCAAAACGACGTTCCAGCCCCAAGGCAACGGCACGCCCAGTCCGACCTGCACCCAGGGCAACCACGTGACTTACGTGCTGAACGGCGGCGAATTCATAGTCGCGGCCCAGCCTAATCCCGAATATTTCACGACTCTGCCGCTGCCGCTGCCGATCAGTTCGGCCCCGGACCAGACCACCGTCCGCCAGCCAAAGCGCGACTGCGACCCCAGCGGATTCTGCGCGTCGGCCTTTGCGGGATGGTTTGACGCGGCCGCCGCCGGCCCGATGCCGTCCATACCGGTTGGCGTCGCGCTGGACGAGAATAATAACGTTACTATTTACGCGCACTGGCGGTGCATGCCCGGATATTATGTAAACCCCGCGGTTGACCCGAATAAATGCGTGGCGGTGGGAATCGGATATTGGGCCCCGGGCAACGATGATAACAATTTCCGCTATAAATGCCCCGCCAATTTCAGCACCCAGCTGGACAACTCGTCGTCAATACAGTCATGCTATGTGGACGAATACGTGCCGACGGATAATCTGCCGATTGATTTGCCGGCCAATCAAAGCGGCCTGGACCCGGACTGCGACGCCGGCTGGCGCCGGTCCACGGCCACGTATCCCAATCCGCCGAAAACGAATTGCGTGAATAACACCTGCGATTATGCAATGCCGCCGCCGACGGTTACGGTAACGTATTCAGAGGCAAAGCCGATTACGGCCAAGGCTGGATTTTACTATGACCCGGCGTGGCTGCCGACCGGGACAAACGACCTCTGCCGTCCGGTTACCAGCGGCTGGTATAGCCCCGATCACACGGCCGGGCGCACCGAATGCCCGGGCCATGCCGCAGATCCCGTGAAAATAGGCTCGGTTTCTCCGTTCGCCACAATTGCGGATTGTTATCAGGTTTGCCCGGCCAAGGCGGTCGGCGATGTTTCGCACGCTTTGACCGTAACGAACTCTCCGGCGACCGGCGCAAAGATTAATTACGACACCGCATCGGCATCGTATCCGCTTTCGCAATGCTTGTATACAATCACGTGCGTGCAGAGCCCGCAAAAATACTGCGATGCCAACAAAGGGACGCCCGCGATCCCCGGTCTGCTGGCATGCGAATTCTGCGACATATGCCCGGCCGGCCAATACTGTGATCCAGATCCCAAGAATTGCCCGGCGGGATACACCGACGCGAACCCCGGCGTGGCCAGCATTGACCTGTGCCGAAAGAATTGCGCGGAAACGACCGTTGCGAATGGAAAAATGATTCCGAACTCTCCGTATGTGGTTTACGGCGTGACATCGCCGCACGGAACATGCTCTTACACTCTGCATTGCGGCGCGGGGTATAAGCCGAACGCCGCCGGCACCGCGTGCGTGAAATGCGACGTGGGCGAGATATGCCCCTGTGATCCGTATGTAGAGCCGAGCTGCGATACCTGTGATCCCGGCCTTTGGTGCTGTCCGGATGCCGATGGGAAATGCGATCCGATATGCCTTGCCACGGGCAAGCCGTGCTGGCCGGATCCGTTGCAGTGTTCCAAGCTTGGAACCGGCGTATACCTGGGATATTGGCCGCTGTCCATCGCGGGCGCGAGCGCGCCGGACCAGTGCTATGCAAATTGCCCGCCCAGGAATATTCTTGACGGCGCGACCGTCATCGGCACCGAAAATCCGTTAAAGACGCCGGTTTATTACGCCAATATATGCGCGTATCCGACGGACTGCATCCCGGGCGTGACGGACCCGAACAGCTGCGCGTGCAAGCCGACCTCGCCAACTTGCATTGCCTGCACTGCGCAATATATAACGTGCGCCAAGGGTTATGTTTTGGATGGGTGCCAATGCATACCGGAAAAATGCTCTGGCGGCGAAATAAAAGACCCCGCAACCAACCGGTGCAAGCCATGCCCGCCCGGGGCGGTATCCAATACTGACCCAATTCCAAACGGGTTCAAGGCGGTGCAGCAGTCGTATGCCCCGGTTCCCGGATATGCGGACGTGTGGGGATATTTGTATAAGGCCCCCGTGCTGCCGTCGTCCATCGGCGCGGCGAATACTAAATGCCTGTATTGCGGCGCGGGACTCCAAACGAACGCCGCGCGCACCGGGTGCGAGATATGCCCCCCCGGAACCTATCGGACAACCGGCATGATGCCCTTCTTTGACAAGTGCCAGCCGTGCCCGCCGCACAACATCAAATGCCCGGCCAACGACGATCCGACGTGCGATGCCGGATATGTGGCCCAGAAACAGGCCGACGGCACGACCAAATGCGCGCCCACCGGTGGCTGCGATTCCAGCCTGTATTGCTGCGCCCGCGCGGACGGCACGTGCGATCCGGCCTGTGTGGGAAAGCCTTTCTGCGATCCGTTCAAACAGATGTGCGTCGGCGGCGTGTGCGATCTTGGGGAATACGGCTATGGCACCATCAGCTCTGTCACCGGCCAGTGCGTATTGTATGGCTGTCTGGGGCCGACGCACGTCTCTGCCGACGGAATGCGCTGTGACAGCAATTATATGAGCTGCACTATGGCCGGCGGCGCCGCTGGATACAGCACCTGGAACGGCCGGGTATGGACGGCTTGCGCCGCCGGACAAAATCCGGATTGCGCCACCGCCGCGGGCGGGGTCGGAACCCCCGGCCGCGAGAGCGGAACGCCCGGCGGCCAGACATGCAATGTTGCGAACGCCGCGACTTATTCGGCGGACGGATTGTGCACGGTGCTGACCTGTGTCGCCGGGTATCATACGACCGACGGGGCGGCATGCGTCAGCGATACAAAGTCTTGCACCCTGGCCAACGCCGCGGCTGCGATACAAACATGGACGAACGGCGGATGGGGCGCGTGCGCGCCGACCGCGTGCAACTATGGCTATCACATATCCGCGAACAAGACCGCGTGCGTCAAGGATTCGCAAAGCTGCGCGATTGCGAACGGAACGGGATCACAGGATTGGGTCGGCGATGACGCGTCCGGCGGCTGGGGCCCGTGCTATGCGGTGTCATGCAATCCCGGATTTACCACCGACGCGGCGCTGTCCGCCGCGGTCGCCGCCGGCAATCCTTGCGGCGCGTGCGACAATGCTAACAGCGTGCTGGGCGAACCCGCCGTCTCCGCCTGGAACACGTCCGGCGCGTGCAGCATAAAATCGTGCGTATACCAAGACCAGAAATACGCGTTGGAATATAACGAGTGCGTTCCGATTTGCATCCCGTCGTCCGACGACACCGGCACCATTGTGAAATGGAACGCCGCCACGAACACTTGCGACATAACGTGCGGGCCGGGATATATGAAGTGGTAAAACCGAATAAAAAACGCGGGTTATCCCCGCGTTTTTTTTGTAATATGAAAAATAGCGCGAAGTGATGAGCGCGGTATGCCCTTCCCAGAAGGGTCGGATTTCCCGACCGTCTTGCGGTCGTTGGAAATCCGGGGCAGTCCGGATTCAATTTACGCGAAAAGCGGCGCATGGTGCGAAAGAGCGAAAAAATTTGCAAATTTGCAAAAATTTCTATTGCGCTGATGCTGCGTAATTTTCTATAATTGAATCAGTAGAGAACGTTGCCCATGAAAAAATTCTTGATTTCCAGGTTTCTGGGAATATTTGCCATTACAGTAATTTTATTGTTTGTCGGCGCATCGGCGGGGGCGGCGTTCACGTGTCCGCCTACGGGCAAGACTTATACGGCGTGCAACAACGGGTATAAGCTGAGCAG
>Ga0209629_10000435_pt1 | contig 22830 bp, 18 predicted proteins | sample TergutCu122P5_FD_187286 | JGI IMG/M metagenome (GOLD analysis project Ga0209629, IMG submission 187286) | Cubitermes ugandensis P5 segment gut microbial communities from Kakamega Forest, Kenya - Cu122 P5 (SPAdes) (version 2) | ecosystem: Host-associated > Arthropoda: Insects > Digestive system...
AATTGAGGACGAAAAATATATTTTTCCAAACGGTTTCCGTCTTGCCCTGTAAACATTCGGGTTATTCCCAAACCAAATGTATAGTTGAACTTATCTTTGTGCAACAGATATTCTGCATAACCGTAAGTTTCTGCAATAGAAAGGCCTACTTTACTCGTGACCTTACCTGAATAATTGTTATCCGTATAACTTTGCGAATGTTTCAAGCCTGCGGTCAGCGTTCCGTTTGGGAATTTCTTTTCATAAACGCCTTCGGCAATAAGCGAATATTTATTGCCTTTGATGCATGAATAGGAAACGTAAGTGTCTGCTTCCGCCTGCGTTTGTTGATAAAGGCGCGTAGATTTCGAATCCATGTAAGTTCCAACCACGTCAAAGATAAGCAATTGTTCGTGTTTCAGATTTCGTTGAAAATAAATATCCAACGAGGGCGTATTGTTCCACCAAGTAGAATGGTCTGTGACAGACGACCGCACAGAGTCGCCCGAAGAATAAGTGTAGAGTGTGCTGTTTCTGTCTGTCGGCATATTGGGTACGGTATTATAAATATTTCTAAATGCAATATTTAACATATATTTATCCGGCTCGTTCAAATTGTATTTCGCCACAAAATCCAACGCTTTTGTATCTACTTTACTTGCATTTCCTATTTCATCCTGATGAATTTCCATCGTGGGAAAGACAAAGGTTTGCCGGTTTTCACGCGTCCATTCGACGTTTCTGTAATTGTAATAAGCATTCACGCCAAACTCCGATTTTTTGTGATTTACTTTGGCAGACAGATAATCATCGGCAAGCCCTAATCGCCAAAGTGCATTTTGCAAATCTGCCGACAGGCTTCCGCCCGATTCCCTTCGGCGGGTAATGAAATCGATTACTGCAGCCGCATTGCCGTAGCGCATGCCCGGGTCGTCGTGATACTCGATGCGTATAATATCCTGAGGTTGGAGAGCCACTACTTCCGCCTTTGTTACTTCAATACCGTTAATACGCAACTGTACGGCCTCGCCGCTGAGCGTGGTAACTGTATTGTCGAGCGGATTCACTTCAATGCGTGATAATTGCAGATTACGAAGCAGGGTAACTCCGCCGGTGGATGCCTTCATCAAAGAAGCAGAAGGAATAATGATTTTCCGGTCGGCTTTCTGAATAGTAGTAGCGCCGGTTACGGTAACTTCTTTCAACACTGTATTGGAAGGCTCCAGATGAATATTATCCACATTCATATCCTTATCAAGATGCGCTACCGAAAGATAAGATTTATTATACCCAACAAAAGTGGAAGACAGGATATAATCGCCTTGCGGAAGATTACTGAAACTGAAAAAACCAACGCTGTCACAGGACGTGCCGGCAATAAACGCGGAATCGGATTTGAGCAAAACTACATTTGCAAATTCTAACGGATTCTTAGTGCCGGCGTCATCGACAATTCCCGATAACTTGATTTGCGCAGAAACGCTTGTCGTAAGAACGAATAATAAACTGAAGATTTTAATTTTGTAATACATATACCTCTATTTTTAAATTTTTAATTGATGGTTCAAAAGTAGAGCTATAGTTCAGGGTGTTCAAATTATTTTGATGAATGGTGGGATTTTCTTGATGAATGTATTACTTTTGTTTTTTTTATTCGTATTTTTGCGAAATACGAAAATTATTCATATCTTTGCAGAAAATTTTCTTTAAAATAAAAGAATGAAAGGATTAACGACAGAACAAGAACAATTAGCTCGTTTCGCAAAAGCGTTGGGAAACCCGGTCAGGATTGCCATACTGCAAATGCTGGCAAAGAAAACATGTTGCTATCACGGCGAAATGTCCGAAAAATTACCCATTGCCAAAAGCACCCTGTCGCAGCATTTAAACGAGTTGAAAGACGCAGGATTAATCTGTCAGGAAGAAATTACGTTGCCAACCATTAAATATTGCGTTCACAAAGAAAATTGGGAATTAGCAAAACAATTGTTCGAAGAATTGTTTAGTGAATAAATTAAATTAAAACACATAATATGGATAAAATTATTAACTTAATGAAAAGAAACTGGACGTACTTAGCCGGCGGTATAATCGGCGGTATCGGAGGCTACCTGTTTTGGCGCTATATAGGATGCAGCACGGGTACTTGTCCTATCACCTCGTCACCTGTAATGAGCACATTATGGGGCATACTTTTTGGAAGTTTATTATTTAGTATCATTTTTACAAATAAAAAAAATAACATTTGATTTAGTATGGGATTATTCAGTAATTTATTTAGCACAGGTCCTAAAGTTGATCTGAAAGAACTTTTGAACAACGGAGCATTGTTATTGGATGTTCGCAGCAGAGGAGAATATGCCGGAGGACATGTCGATAATTCAAAAAATATTCCGTTGGATGAACTTTCCAATTCGTTGAAGAAATTGGACAAAGAAAAAAGCTACGTAGTGGTTTGCGCCAGCGGAATGAGGAGCGGAAGAGCCGTCAGCCTGATGAAGCAAAACGGTTTCACGAATTGTTACAATGGCGGAAGTTGGTTAAATTTCAAATAATAATTTATAAATTCGATAAAAATGAAAAAATTATCAGGACTTGTCTTAACAATAATTTTTTGTATGAGTTGCTTGTCATGTAACGGACAACAGAAAAATACGGATAATGCGAAAGAAACAACAAAAAAAGAAACGAATATGAAAACGATTAAGTTAAACAAAGCAGATTTTCTGACAAAGGTGGTAAACTACGAAAAGAATCCGAATGAGTGGAAATATTTAGGCGATAAACCTGCAATCATCGATTTCTATGCCGATTGGTGCGGACCGTGCAGAATGGTAGCGCCAATATTGGAAGAACTTGCGGCAGAATACGACGGTAAAATCTATATCTATAAAGTAGATACGGAAAAAGAGCAGGAATTGGCCGGCGCTTTTGGCATACGAAGTATCCCTTCAATCTTGTTTATCCCAATGAACGGAAAGCCTCAAATGGCTCAGGGAGCTTTACCTAAAAGCGATTTGAAAAAAGCGATTGATGACTTTTTATTGAAATAACGTTTTTCAATAACCGTGGTCATAAGATTTACTTTCTCAACTCAGTTCTGACAGTTTTCCCCCATTCTTTTAGGTCATTATCTGTCCATCCACTGACAGGCGAAGAGGTATCTTTTATCATCGAACAAGTTTCGTTTTTATCTGCAATAGACCAGGCTACCCAACTGATACTATTAGCGTTCATCCATTGGAGCCACGCTTGCCATTCAGTTTGGTTGATAGCGCCGTCGCCGGAAGCTTCCATTCCTCCACATTCGGAGACAAATATCGGCAAGCCTTTTTGTAAAGCAGAGGTTGCTACATCACGCAAACTCTGTTTGTGAGTACCCGCATAAAAATGAAGCGTGTACATCAAGTTATCATATCCCTTGATGGGGTCGGCGGCGGGTTTGTCAAGCGCTTGATCCCATTGAGGCGAACCCACCAGGATAATGTTTTTAGGAGCTATCGCACGAATGGTTTTAATCAACTCTTCGGAATAGGCTTTGACATCGCTCCATGTTTCGGCGTCCGGTTCATTATATAATTCGTAAATGATGTTTGGACAATCTTTATATTTTTGGGCTACGGTTTGAAAAAATGTTTTAGCTTCATTTAAATGGATATCGCCGGCATGCCAGTCAACAATTACATACATGTCATTTTTTATAGCTGCGTCCACAACGGCATATAAACAATTATATGCTAAGGTCGAATCGCTGAGATAGGCTCCGGCAGGCTCAACTCCGATAGCAGCCCGCAGTACAGAGCACTTCCAATCCTGTTTCAGCCATGTTACCGTGTTTTCGTTATAAAAGCGGGGCCACCAGTTGTGCCACCCGAAGCTGATGCCATGGAGTACGACTCCTTTGCCTTGTTGATTAACAAGGGCAGTTCCATTTACCGAAAGAAAACCGTTTTGAGTGACAGAACCTCCAACTATGGCATTTTCTTTAGTTTTGAATTTTAATGAAAATGTTTCTTTGTTGAGATTATTGTAACTGTCTTTCAATGCTCCCTTTTCAATTAGCAAGGTGTAATCTGTTCCGCCTTCCAACGAATTAATTCCTATATTCAGAGAAGTTCCATTTACCGATGTCTTTGAAACGGAAGCCCCATTCAACGTTATTTTTGTTTTATCTACAACGTAAATTGCCTGGTCAAAAACAAAAGTAATAGATGTTGTTGAAGTCGATATGGTTGCATTTTCTTCCGGATTGGTAGAAACCAACTGCACAATATTTTCCTTTACGGGATTATCATCATTTTTTGAACAGGCGCCAAAAAGATTAATACTTAAACAGAAAGACAGCAATAATGTGTTTAATAATAATCGGTTCATAAATAATTTTTATTTGTAATGACAAAAAACCAAGACCCACAGCTTGTTGGGCTTAGGATCTTGGTTGAAATTAGGGAAACCTTTTAAATAACCTTTTATTTATTTAACATACACTCTAGTAATAACTATATTTCCGTCACCGGCAAATAGTAGCTTATTACCCTGCTGTATAATACCATCTATATCCGTCTGAGTGATAGGAAATTCAAAATTCGTATAAGAAGGATCTATAGACTTTTGATTACCTGCAGGCTCCAAAGCAACATAACCTGGGAAGTCTGTCCACCAACTTCCATACATTACTTCCAGTTTTCCGGCAACCGTACAGGTAATGTCAATTCCCAGAGTCATCCCAGCGGTCAACTTGCTTGGATCCACTGGAACGTACATATCTCCATTCCAGCCGATTGGGCCGACGCTTCCTTTCCAGAGTACAGTCTCTGCAGGCCCTCCCGGAGTAATGACCGATATTTTGGAAATTGTAACAGCATCGCCTTGCACAAGAATAGCATCCGAACCCCAAGCTGGATTCATCATGTGTTGTATCATATCTGCAGTTACTGTCATTTCGTAATATGGCGAACCTGCATCTGGGTGTACTTCCACAATTTGGGCGCCCCAGTCTCCATACCAAATTTGGAATACCGGACTATCTCCAAGACTTGAAAAATAGAACCGCACTGTATTTCCCTCCTTTAGATCGCTAAAACCTGCATTGGGTATCGATGTACTACCACTCCATCCTGACAAAACTATCGGGGTGTTCCAAACAACTGTTTCTGTGAATCCTGAGCCTATTACCGGAATGGTATAAGAAACGGAACCGTTTGAGGAAATCAGTTTTAGTTCGCATTTACCTGACGCACGACTTGGTATAAGAATATATAATTTAGGATCGTTAAGAATGAATTTAGTGGACACGCCGTTTACTTGCACATCGGTCAACTTACTGCCATTTCCTACATCAACGAGTAATAATTCTCCGGCATGTATTTCCGCATCGGCCGCCGGAGGAGTGGGCAAGTAGGCAAAAACTGGAGATATGACTTGTAAATCAGGCGCTTTTACCGTATTCCCATTCGTCAGCGTTAATACCACTGTTCCTGAAACTGCCAGAACAGGAACCGTAACGGTCAGTTCGGTAGCGCTGGTCGGTTTTACCGGAACGACTAACCCTTCGGCAAAAGTTACCGAAGTAACCAAATCAAGGTCAGTGCCTTTCAATATAACATTCGAACCGGCAGGAGCAGATTCCGGGGAGTAAGCGGTTACAGTCGGCACAACCATTTTCAGAGTAGCATATTCAACTGTTTTACCTGACAACATATTCAAGGTAACTCCATCTTTTGCATCCATCGGTACAGTTATTTGTATTTGGGTGGCTGTTTTACCGTCTAAGATTGTACCGGCTTTATTACCTCCAAATACAACACTGCTGACCAGATCCAAATCTGTTCCTTTAATCGTTAGCGTTTCTCCGTTCTTCACCGGATTGGGATCGATAGAAGTAATAGTTGGAACTACCATAACCAATGAGTCGGAAGATAATACCGGTACGCCTGAAAAAGCGATCGCTTTGACGTGTCCATCGGCAGCATTAGCAGGAACGGTAACTTCAATTTTGGTTGCCGTATGACTTGCAAAATGCCGCGTTCCAACATTTCCTCCGAAGACAACACTATCTACGAGATCAAAGTTTGTACCTTCGATAGTCAATAGAGCGCCGGCTTTAACCGGATTCGGTGAAATCTTGGTAATTGCAGGCAAAGTCACATTCAATTCGTCATCCGAATACACCCAGATTGGAATACCAAATTTACCATTTGCGTCAGGAATAATGTCGGCTCCATTGGAAACGATAATCTTTCCGGTTTGAGCAGCCTGAGGAACAGTCACATCAATTTCCTGCCGGCTCTGGCTCTTGAAATTAGCTTTCAACACATGAACACCATCATTAAAGATAATCTCTTCAATCAGATTCAGGTATTCCCCTGTTATTTTGATAATATCGCCGGATTTTGCTGTCATTGGCGCAATACCGGAGATGGATATCGGTTCGCTAAAAGTCAGGGGAGAGAGTGAAGTAATAGTTTTACCTCCTGCTGTAATAGTGATTACGCCTGGGGCTGCATCTTGCGGAACTATAACTCTTATTTCCGTCTTGCTGATTCGTTTGATATCGGTGATTGTTCCGCTTCCTTGAAGCATAACGCTTTCTACTTTGTCCATATTGGCGCCGATAATGCGAAGTTCTGCGCCGCGGGCAATCGGGCTTGGGCCAAAAGACCGTAACAGAACTTCTCCCCCGCCCAATTGATCTGTACTCAGGTTATCCGCTGTTTCACAAGCTGTAACAAAAGCTAAACAACTTATGGTAAAAAGACACATTTTCAATAGTGTCGATAATCTATATCTTTTCATATTCATCATTTTTTATTTGTCAATAGGAACTACCCGCATATTATCCAAATGCATTTCAGGGCTGCATGCAGTCCCAACTACTCCTCCATTCCACACAAACATGGAAAGACCGCCATATTTACCCGGACCATTAGTTTGAAGCGTTGCTCCCGAAGGACCGAATTTGAATTCCGTCATCGGAATGGTGACGGTTATCCATCCATTTGTCTGAAAGGAAGTTGAAGGTGTATCCTTCCATGGATTCCACAATGCGCGTGGATAAGAGGTATCTCCATAATAGCTGTTGGTATTTTGAGTATCCCACGAAGTAAATACAATTTGCATCGCTGAAGCCGACCAGGGAGACACTACATTTATCTCAAATTTAAACAATAAATTATTCAAATTATTGGCATCAAAAAAGTCACCTTGTGGTCTGCCGTTTGCTGTACCCCATAAGTTGAAAGAAAAACCATCTTCTTGCCAATCGCCTACAGTTCCATTCAAGCTCCCTTTAAATACGACATATTTTCCGGAGATACCACTTACATCCGAAGTATTTCCTGAACGCCATCCACCGTTTGCATTCAAGTTATCCCAGTCGAGAATTATCCCCCGATCGTCTTTATATTGAAACTTGGAACGACTTGTTCCATATAAAGTGGTAACATTGATATATCCCTTCAAAGAACCTTTCGGTACTACAAACTTGATTTGCGTTTTTTCAATGCTTACAATTTGAGTAACGGGAATATTTCCTGCCATATCAATTTTTAGCGGAATATTCGGATCATCAAGGAAATAATCGCCGTATAGAGTAGCTACACTGCCTTCCGGCGCATATTCGCAGGAAATAGAATTGACTGCCGGAGGCGGAACCATAGTTTTGAAATTATAAGTTGCAGTATCGCCACTAAAAGCAACCATATATATTTTATTGGTCACATCAACTGGAATTTCCGCAGGAACGCTTACTATTAATGTGTTATCCGTAATAAAACTTGTATTTAATACAGCTTTTTGATCATTAAAATACAATTCATGAATACTTCGTAGATTATTTCCAACGAGACAGATCGTACTGCCTAAAAAAGCTCCATCCAATAAAGAATCTGCGCTGGCAGGATTCGTCATTCTCACATACAATACTTGTGGAACTCCGTCCGTATGCTTGTAGGCATTGGGATACTCATTGCAAGAAAAAAATCCTATGCCGAGAATTGTCCCCAACAGAATAGCGATTGTCAAATTTGTATATATTTTTATCTTTTTCATATCTCTATATTTATTTATTGGTATTTATATTGAGAAATATCCTGATTCACAGGATCTTCCAACAAATGAGGATTTGCTGATACATCTGTATCAGGAAATGGGAAAACAAAAGATTTCAACTTATCATCATACATAGCTGCCGGATTCGGAATGGTCGGTGTCTTGTCGTAATAAGCGTAAGTTGGATCCAAACTTCCGCTTCGATAAAGACTAATCATTCCGTATGCATTATACGTAGAGCGTCTTTGATTTTTTAATTCATTGATTGCTCCATCCTTATCATAATAAGACCGGCGTACATAATCATACCAGCTATCGCCTTCACAAGACAATTCCAACCGGCGTTCTTTCCATACATCTTCCCAAGTGATGGAAGTTCTTGGTGTTTCTCCGGGAATAGCCCGCAACATCACCGCATTGTATGCAGCTAAAGCGCTTTGATCAGTCGTGGATCCTGCATTTCCTATTACCGCTTCAGCATAAATCAAATATACCTCAGCCAACCGAAGTAACGGAGTGGCATTATCATACAACATAGAGCCAATAACGCCTCCTCCTTCACCTTTGGAATCAGCGGCATCTCCCACCAAGTATTTTACGCAATTAGCGCCTGTTCCACATATTTTATAACTTGCGCTTGGTCCTTCTGCAGCTGTATTAAAACTGCTAATATAGTTCCACCAATCAAATCCGCCTTTATCGCGCCAGAAGTAGTCGTAATGATCGCCATACATCATCATGGTAGCTTTGCGACGCGTATCACGATTGTTACGAGTAGTACTTAATGCGTTTTCACCAAAAGCGTCCTGCAAATCGACTGTAGGTCCAATCCAAGTTCCCCATGAATCGTTTAATCCGCTAAAGCCTTCTATTGCCAAATCAGACTGCAATGAGTTCTGGCTGGTCCAAATGTTACTGATTGCCCAACGCCATGAAATCATACATTCTTCATTAATGTTATTGCTAATTCTAAAGAGATCCGAATAATTGGGTAACAAATGCCTGCCGCTCTGATCAATCACAATTTTGGCATATTTTGCTGCATTGTTCAAATCATCTTGATTCCGGGTTCCGTTTAGTCCATAGCCTGATTTTACTAAATAGACTTTAGACAACAATGCATAAGCGCAATAGCGGTCGAGGCGTCCAGGCAAATTCTTTTCCGGCAACCATTCGATGGCTTGATTTAATGTCATAATAATATAGTCATAGACATTGGGAATTGTAGCCTTATACACGCTATTGTAATTACCGGATGCAATTACCTCTGAATTATTATGAATAATTGGTACGGCGCCGAAAGAACGAACTAAATAAAAGTAAGCCATTGCTTTCCATACCAGCGCTTCGCCTTTGACTGTATTTTTAACTTCTTGACTCACGCTGGCTGAAGATTTCAGATTGATATTTTCAATAACGCCATTGCAAAAAGCATTGACTGACCAAAGCGATGCTGATGCTAATCCTAAAGTTCCGTCTGAATTGGTAACTGCAAAATTTTGGTACAAATTAGTACCACCATAATATATATTTCCCGCCATACATTCACCTGCTTGTATGAAAAAACGTTGAAAATCGTACCATGGCGAATTATATATTGTATTTACTGCTTGATAGCACTGGTCTGCATTTTGATAAAAATTATCCACATTATAACTATCTACTGTAGGACGATTCAAAAAATCGCTACAGGAAGGCAGAGCAAATGCCAGTAAAACTGCCAAACCTGCCGTTTTAATTGTATTATTCTTTATTAATTTCATTGCTATATATTTTTTTGTTAAAATGAAATATTTAATCCGATCGTATAACTTTGAGGAGCCGGATAACGACCGTAATCCAATCCAAAAACATGATCAGCCATAGTACTTACTCCAACTTCTGGATCATAACCCGTATAGTTGGTAAATGTAAGTAAATTTTGAATATTGGCATATATCCTCAATCTATCTATCTGCCACATACGGGTTAGCTTTGTGGGAACAGTATATCCAAAAACAATATTTTTTATACGCAAATAAGAACCATTTTCTATATAACGGTCGCTTTGGCGTGTATTAGCATTTGGATCTCCACTTATGGATCGAGGTTCAGAAGGATTATTAGCTAACCGCACATTATCAATATCTTCGAACCAATTCCATACACCATTCGTTCCATCGTAGGTTTTACCTGGATCAATCGGCTCTAAGCGCGCTCTGTTTGTAACAAGTTGCAACTGATTCCGGTAAGCGCCATTCATCGCGCTCAAATCAACTGCCGAATAGTTGTATATTTTGTTTCCATAAGTACCATTGAGAAATATGCTTAAGTCGAAATTTTTGTAATTGAACGTATTCGTCATCCCAAATGAAAATTTTGGGAATGGAGAACCCAAATTTGTACGGTCGTAATCGTCTATCACTCCATCCGGTTTTCCATTCGGTCCACTGATATCCTTAAACTTAATATCGCCTACCCATACCGTATTGTACCGGTTATAACCATCTGTGCCTTTATAAGCTTCCGGCTTGGGTGAATTTTCAATATCTTCTTTATCTTTATAGTAGCCATCAGTAACAAAACCAAAAAAATTATATAGTGGATCTCCTACTTTAGTATAGGAAATAGGAGAACCCTGCCCGCCCCATTGAGGATACCCCAAAAGGGCTGTCATACCTTCCGGCAAGGAAACCAATTTATTTTTATTGAACGAAAGTTGAACATCCGTACTCCACTCAAAAGCGCCTTTAAGATTTTGAGTGTTCAAAGAAAATTCAAGACCTTTATTATTGATTGTACCATAATTTCCCCAGGGAGACGCTAAAGAACTGCTTGAATTCCCTATTCCTGCTCCCCCTGTCCCAATATATGTAGGGTAAGTTGCTTGCATCAGCATTTCCGAAGAAGTTTTGTCGTAAGCGTCAATGGTTAAATTGATCCGATCTTTAAGAAATCCTAAATCCAATCCCAAGTTCCATTGTTTTTGAGTTTCCCAATGTATATAGGGATTAGCTATTTGGCTTTGCCGGTATCCCGGACCTAATCCTGTCGGCATGGCAGAAATACTTGCTCCCCATTTATATCCGCCGATACTGGAATTTCCGGTTTGTCCCCAACCGAGACGCAGTTTTCCGTTGCTTAAAGTCGTTTGGTCTTTAAAAAACGCTTCGTTTGAAAATCGCCAGGATGCTGCAAAAGAGAAGAAGTTTGCCCATCGATCCAAAGGTCCGAAATTAGATGAACCATCACGACGGTAAGTAAACGTACCCATATAGCGATCATCGTAGTTATAGGTCTCTCTTGTAAAGAAAGATGCCATGGCGGTACTACCAAATCCGGCGCTAACCGGTTGAGTTATATTTGTTGCCCAATGAATATTGTGCACATCATTGGAAGGTAAGTCAGACCCTTGAACCTGAAGATTATTCCATGTCGATTCCCATATATCTTCGCCAAGCATCGCTGTAAAGGAGTGTTTTTTGTATTTTCCCGAATAAGTTACGTTATTAATTAGTTGCCAGAATGAATTATCATTTTTTGATGTCAGAATTTTGTTGTGCTCATTAATTGAAGTTCCGAAACTGTAAGTTGGATTAAATGTATCTCCTTTTGATCCACTAATATCAAAACCCAATTCACAATGCCATACCAAATTCTGTATTGGCTTGACATCAAGGAAAATACTACCATTTAATTTGGTCCTTTTTAAGGTAATATCATTGATCATAGCCATTGCAATCGGATTTACAACACTCCATCCTTGTCTGGATACAGTTGCATAATTGCCATCAATATCGTAAATCGGTATATCCGGAGGAGTCATTAAGGCGTAAGTAAGCATTCCTTCCGAACCATTGGCCAATCCTAAGTTTTCATTAGAAGAAGAATACATGGCATTTAATCCCAATTTCAACCATTTTTTCATATCCGCATCTAAATTTGTACGGAAAGAATAACGTTTAAAATCAGTACCGAGAATAGTCCCCTCTTGTCCCATATAGTTTCCGGAAACATAGTATTTTACCTTATCGGTTCCACCTTCAGCTGAAATTTGATGGTTTTGTACCATTGCTTGCCGGAAAATACCGTCTTGCCAATTGGTACCAGCGCCCAGCAAAGAAGGATCCAAATATTCCGTAGTTCCAACCGTACTGTTTGTTTCTGCTGAAACTGATGCGCTAAATTCTGCATACTCTCTCAAATTCATCATTTTTAATCGCTTAGCTTGAATATTTGTACCCATATACCCATCGTAAGAGAATTTGGCTTCCCCTGCTTTCCCTCGCTTAGTTGTAATCAGCACAACGCCATTAGCTCCTTGCGCTCCATAAATAGCCGTAGCAGATGCGTCTTTCAGAATTTCCATCGACACAATATCAGCAGGATTTATGCTACTTAATGGTGATACATAAGAAGTTGAACCATTGCCAAGTGCGTTGCCTAATCCAAGATCATAACTGCTTGACCCTGATTTTTGAACAATAACTCCATCAATTACATACAATGGATCCGCATTCGCATTAATAGTAGCAATACCGCGTATCCGAATGGAAACTGACGAGCCCGGAGCGCCGGAGGTCATTACCGAGTTTACCCCTGCAGCTCTCCCTAAAAGCGCCTGATCCAAATTGGTAATAACCGATCCTTTAATTTTGTCTTCGCCGACAGAAATCGAAGAACCGGAAATATCACTTTTCTTCATTGTACCATAACCAACCACTACTACCTCATTCAACTGTTGCGCATTTTCACTCATAGCAACCTGAATAGAGCCGGAAGTATTGGTTACCGGTACTTCCTTTGCAGCAAAACCGATGTAAGAAAACTCCAACACGGCTTTGTCTGAATGAATAGAAATGGTAAATTTACCATCTATTCCCGTAATCGTGCCGTTATTTGTCCCTTTCTCGGATACTGATACACCGGGTAACGTCGATCCATCTGTTGCCGATGTCACCGTACCGGTTATCGTTTGTGCCGAAACACCTAAGCCAATGCAGAGCATCAGCCATAACAACATTAATTTTTTCATGCTTTTGTTCATGTAATTTCCAAATTAATAAATCATTTTAATTTTTTATAATATGAATACAAAGTTATACATTTCCATTAACAAGTTTTTACATTTATTGAAACATATCCTTATAAATTTGATAACAAATTTTTGTTTTTGAAACATATTTATATGAAATTTGATACATAAAATCTTCCTCTTCTCATTTAACTTTAAAAACTTATATGTATATTTGCAGTCTCATGAAAAAATATTTATCCATATTAATCTTTTTCTTCTTATATCTTTTCTCTTTCCCTGCAGTTGCGGAAAGGGCGCGAATATTGTCGCCGGATAACGGTTTGTCAAACAGTCATATAACACAAATTTACCAAGATTCAAAAGGCTATATATGGATTGCAACCGAAAACGGACTAAATAAGTTCGACGGATATTCCTTTACCGTTTATTCCGAGCAAAAAAACGATTCGACTTCTCTAAAAGGAAATTTCGTTTACTCCATACTGGAAGACAGTCGCGGAATTTTCTGGGTGGGAACCATGAGCGGACTGTTTCAATACGACCGGAAAACGAATTCTTTTCATCCCTTCCGGATTGAAAGCGAAACGCCCTTTTATTTAGACCGGGTGATATGGATTCTGGAAGATAAAAAAGGAAATATTTGGTTATCTTATCCGGGAAATGGGATTATTTGCTTGGATTCAAAAACCTTAAAACCTACTTTCTATAATTCTGAAAATAGCAAGATAGCAGACAATAATATTAATTGCGCCTACGAAGATGCATTCGGTAAACTTTGGTTAGGCGCTAATAATAATGGTTTGTATGTTTTTGATACAAATACGCAATCCGTAAACCACTATTTCATTGGTTTGTCCGACCCTTCAAGATTGAATAGCAATATGATTTTTTCAATTTGCGAAGATACGCAAGGGAGACTAATCGTAGGATCCATGGGAGGCGGAGTCAATGTTTTCGACCATACTACACAAACTTTTAAGCAAATAATGAAGGGAAATTCTCAAACCGAAAACCTGATTTATTCAATATGTATCGACAAAACCGGCAACTATTGGTTAGGTACCGATGGGGCAGGCATAATCCGCTATGACGAAAAGGAAAATAAATTGCCAGAACTTGATTATGTATCAAACGTTTATGATTTGTCTAAAGCTAAAATACATAATATTTTCGAAGACAGACAAGGAAATATGTGGGTGGGTTTGTATCAAAAGGGCATTCTCTTTATTCCGGCTACCGGAAAACTGTTCAGAAATTACGGATTTAATCCTTTCCGTCCATCGCAAAGTATAGGCTTTGATTGCGTAATATCCGTTATTGAAGACAGTACCGGAGATGTATGGGTGGGTACCGACGGCGGTGGCGTATATCGGATTAACCATTCGGATCAGAGCATTTTACATTTTTCTACAATGACCCAACCACAAATTCCAGGAAACGTAATCACCGCCTTGTTTGAAGACAAAGACAAAAATATCTGGCTTGGAACTTACGTGAACGGGATGTTCCGTTACAACCGAAAAACCGGCCAATTCGATTCTTTTTTTCCGTATAATCACGTAACTACTTTTATACAAGACAAAAACGGCACACTTTGGATAGGAATGAACGGAAGCGGAATTTGCCATTTGGATACGAACCAAAAAACTATAAAACAATATTTATATAAAGGAAATCTGGATTGGAAAAATCAACTTCCGAGCAATTGGGTTTATTCCATGTTGATGAATGCAACTGGAAAAATCTGGATTGGCACTTCCAATAGTATCAGCCTTTTTGATCCGGGAAAAGAAACTTTTACCAATTTCCTTATATCCGATAACTTGCAAAATAATAATCTGATTTATACTTTAAATAGCGACCATGCAGGCAATATCTGGGTAGGCAGTTTTTTCGGGCTGTATCGAATTGATGCTAAAACGCAGGAAATAAAACATTTAACTACAGCAAACGGATTGCCCGATAATATGATTAACGGTATTGAGGAAGATGAAAATCAGTTTCTGTGGCTGAGTACGGGGAAAGGTCTCTGCCGTTACAATCCCGAAACGGGAGACATCCTAAATCTGTATGTCGAGGACGGAATCCAAAGCAACGAATTTCGCCGCGGCAGTCATTTCAAGGGGAAAAACGGCCGGTTGTATTTCGGAGGTATCAACGGATTAACCACTTTTTATCCTTCGGATTTAACTTATAAAAATACGCTTTTGCGTTTGGCGTTTTCTGATTTGCGAATTTATAACACGCCTGTTCCGGTAAGCAAAACGGGTGTTCTCACAAAAACCTTAGATGAATCGGGGTCTATTCGCTTGAAATACAATCAAAGAGATTTTACTTTTACATTTGCCGCCCTCGAATATGGAATGCCGCAAAGGGTGCAATATTACACGCAAATGGAAAATTTCAACTCCCAATGGCGTCTGGTAAATATGCCCGATCGGAGTGTGACTTATACCAACTTGGATCCCGGCAAATATACATTCAAAGTAAAAGCGACTTTAGACGGAACCCATTTTTTAGAACGACATATACAAGTGATTATTGATCCGCCTTTCTGGCTATCCGGGTGGGCAAAAGCAATTTACACTTTCTTAATTCTGGGACTGATCTTTGCAACTTATTTTTATCTGTCATTTCGGATGAAACAGCGCCAGATGTTGCTTGAACAGGAACGGCAAAAAGAACTTTCGGAGAATAAACTCAAATTCTTTACAGACGTCTCACACGAAATAAGAACTCCTTTGAGTTTGATTATCAGTCCTATCGAAAAATTAATGGCCGAGAAAAAGAATGAGAAAAATTTGCCGGTTTACAAAATCATTTATCAGAATGCAATTCGTATCCTGCGATTGATCAATCAATTGATGGATTTGCGGGCTGTCGAAAACGGTAAATTGAAATTACGTTTGGAAAAAACTTCTCTCGAAGAATTTATCCGGAAAATTATGGATTCGTTTGATGAATTTGCAAAAACAAAACAAATTGATTTTGAACTGATTATCGAAAAACCATTGCCAATGATTTATATTGATAAGGATTGCTTGGATAAAATTATTTTCAATTTGCTTTCCAATGCTTTTAAGTTTACTCCGCAAAACGGACAGATTACGGTTTATCTTGGAACACACGCTGAAGAAGCTGAAATTCGAGTCAAAGATAATGGTTGTGGTATAGAAAAAGAAAAGCAAGTATTAATTTTTGATCGTTTTTATCAAGTACCTGATAGTAAAACGAATACAAGGATAGGTACAGGAATCGGCTTGCACCTGGCTAAAATGATGGTAGAACTGCATAAAGGAAACATTCAAGTTGAAAGCGAGTCCAATCAAGGCAGTACATTCGTTGTCCGCTTGCCTTTGAACAAGTCGGTATATAGTCCGGAAAATTTTGGCATAGAAAGCGGAGAAAGTCCGGTAACGATGTTTCAGCCTTCAGTTAATGTTTTAGATATTGATAAAGATTTTACAGACGTTAAGGAAGATAAAAAACAAGACAAACGGTCTCATTCTATTTTGATTGTAGAAGACGATACAGCTATTCAGAATTATATCCGAACCGAATTTTCTTCAAAATATAAAATTTATTCGGCAAATAATGGAAAAGAGGGTTTGAACCAAGCTTTAAAATTCCTTCCCGATGTAATTATCTGCGATATTCTCATGCCCGAAATGGATGGTTTAACGCTCTGCCGGGTATTGAAAACAAACGATAAAACCAATCACATTCCTATCATTTTGCTGACAGCCAAAACAAGTATAGAACAAAGGATTGAAGGTTTGGAAACCGGCGCCGATTCTTATATTACCAAACCGTTTAATCTCAAACACTTGGGAACCCGTATCGACAAGCTAATTCAGCTTCGGACAACACTCAAAATAAAATACAGCGAGAACCAAGAGGAAGTCAAAAATAATGTAACTGTGATATCTCCTGATGAAAAACTATTCCAAAAGTTCAACGAAAAGCTGAAAGAACAAATCGGGAATCCTGATTTAAGTGTTGCATCCATCAGTAAAGATTTGGGTGTGAGTCGTATTCATTTGAATAGACGCTTGAAATCCATTATCAATGAATCGCCCGGCGTTTATATCCGGAACTACCGGTTGAAACAAGCCGCATCCCTTTTGTCGAAGAAAAAAGTTTCAATTGCAGAAGTTGCTTATGCGGTCGGCTTTTCATCCCATACTTATTTCAGCAATTTATTTAAGGAATGTTATGGCGTTTCTCCTACGGAGTATATGGAGGCGAATGCAGAAAATACTAAATAATTTTTGTATCTTTGCAGCCTGAGAATTGAACAAACTAACAATGAATACTAAGGAACAGTTTGAACAGGCAATAACGACGTGCCGTAGTCTTTTCGAGAAAAAACTGAAAGATTACGGTGCGTCGTGGCGCATTATGCGTTCGCAATCTGTTACCGACCAAATCTATATCAAAGCCAATCGCATCAGAAGCCTCGAAACCAAAGGGACAAGTAAAATAAACGAAGACATTCGTTCGGAGTTTATCGCTATTGTTAATTATGGAGTTATCGGATTAATACAGTTACATTTAGGTTTTTCTTCCACCGTAGATATAGATAATCGCGAAGCATTGGAACTATATGATAAATTCATTACAGAAACCAAAGAATTAATGTACGCCAAAAATCATGACTATGACGAGGCTTGGAGAAATATGAGAATCAGTTCTTATACGGACATGATCCTGATGAAAATATATAGAACAAAACAAATTGAAATCAATGAAGGTAAAACAATTATTTCAGAAGGTATCGACGCCAACTATATGGATATGATTAATTATTCTTTGTTTGCATTAATAAAATTAGACTATGGGACAGACAGTTAAAAAAATTATTGTAGAAATCAGTAGAATTATTTTAGGAGCGGTATTCGTCTTTTCAGGCTTTGTTAAAGCAGTTGATCCATTAGGAACCGCTTACAAAATCAAGGATTACTTGACAGCGTTTAACCTTGGGTATTTTGACTTCACAGCTTTGCCGCTTTCCTATATCCAGTTCGCTGTTGAATTTAGTATTGGAATTTGCATCTTGTTAGGCGTTTACAGAAGAGCAAATACAATTTTGGCGCTGATTATGATGATTGTCATGACTCCGCTGACACTTTACTTAGCAATAAAGAATCCTGTTACGGATTGCGGTTGTTTCGGAGATGCTTTGGTACTGACCAATTGGCAGACATTTTTCAAAAATCTTCCTTTATTGCTCATGGCTATATGCTTGTTTCTCTGGTATAAATCAATAACGCCGGTATTTACCAAGAAATGCAATTCGTTAATAACATTCTGGGTATATTTGTTTATTATAGGCTTAGGCTTATATTGTTTTTACTTTTTACCGGTACTTGATTTCAGGCCCTATAAAGTCGGCGCTCATATTCCTTCCTTGATGGAAATTCCGGAAGGCGCCGAACATCCGGTGTTCGACACAAAATTGATTTATTCAAAAGATGGAAAACAACGTGAGTTTACGATTAAGGATTATCCAAAAGATGATACTTCTTGGGTTTTTGTCGATTCAAAAACCGTTTTGCTCAAAAAAGGTTATGTACCTGCGATTCACGATTTTTCTATTACAACCGGAGAAGGCAATGAGATTACCGACCATGTATTAGCTGATACAAGCTACACATTCCTTCTTATCATGCATAAATTGGAAGAAGCTTCCGATGTCAATGTGGACAAAATCAATGATATATATGATTATTCCAAAAAACTCGGATATAGCTTTTATGCTTTGACATCTTCTCTTCCTGTTGAAATCCATGAATGGATTAAAAACACTGGAGCGGAATATCCCTTTGGCACAATGGACGATATTGCTTTGAAAACAATTATCCGTTCCAATCCGGGATTGTTGCTGATAAAAGGCGGAACGATTATCAATAAGTGGCCGAATACGGCTTTGCCTAATTTTTCAGGAGTGAAAACTTCATTGAATAGCAGCGTTATCGGAAAGATTCCGGAAAATCACAACCTGCAAAAAATGATTATTATTTCTCTCGTTTTAGTAGCGCCCCTTTTCATATTGTACCCTTATGATTTTTTCGTTATCAGGAAACGGCAAAAAAAACATAGACAAAGAAGAGAAGTTCAAGTAGAATAGGCTCCGTCATTGCGAGGGCAGAGCCCGAAGCAATCCAGAAATAAACAAAATGGATTGCTTCGCCGTAAGCGGCTCGCAATGACGTGCAATAACAAAATAATTCTAAAATAAATATATAAAAAATGAGAAAAAATATCGTAGCAGGAAATTGGAAAATGAATAACAACCTGCAAGAAGGACTTGATTTTGCGAAAGAATTGCAAAAAGTTTTGAGAGGTAAAACACTTCAATGTAAGGTAGTTATATGTACGCCTTTCATTCACTTGGCCTCTATTGCCAAGGAAATCGACACTATCGGATTGGGCGCTCAAAATTGCGCAGATAAAGTTTCGGGCGCTTACACAGGCGAAGTTTCGGCGGCTATGATTGCTTCAACCGGCGCGCAATATGTGATTATCGGCCACTCCGAACGCAGAGCTTATTATGGCGAAACCAATGCAATTCTGAAAGAAAAAGTTTTGTTGGCTTTGGCTAACAATCTAACACCGATCTTCTGCATTGGCGAAGTATTGTCGGAAAGAGAAGCCGGAATACAGGAAAAAGTGGTCGAAACCCAGATCAAAGAGTCTTTGTTCGATCTTTCACCTGCCGATTTCGGGAAAATGGTTTTGGCTTACGAGCCGGTTTGGGCAATCGGCACGGGCAAAACCGCTACATCAGATCAAGCTCAGGAAATGCACGCTTTTATCCGTAAAACTATCGCAGGCAAATACGGAAAAGAGATTTCAGAAAATACGTCCATTCTTTACGGGGGTAGTTGTAATGCAAGCAACGCCAAGGAATTGTTTGCCAATCCGGATGTCGATGGCGGTTTGATTGGCGGAGCATCGCTTAGCGTGGATAAATTTTTGCCGATTATTGAGGCTTTTTGATATGAGAAATCAGATTTTTTTGTGTATTGCAGTTTTGTTTTGCTTTTTGGCAACAAGCCTGAAAGCGCAGAACATCATCATTGATTTGGAAACATCCAAAGTTGGGGAAGGTACGATTCATATCACGTGTGATCCGAAAATCATTGAGTTGTTGGGGACGCCTGCCGTTTCTCCCCGCCCGTCCGAATCCGTACAGGGAAATGAAAATACTACCGTAAAGACAACCGGTTATCGGATACAAATATACATGGACAATTCTCCAAAAGCAAGAAATGAAGTTTCTCGCATTCAAAGTTTGTTCAATGGAACTTTTCCAAACGTAGGAACTTATGTTAGCTACAATGCTCCGAACTGGAGAGTGTTAGTAGGCGATTTCCGGACAAAAGAAGAAGCCGAGACTTTTAAACAAAACATTCAAAATTCTTTACCGGAATTAGGAAGGGAAATGTACACAGTTCCAAGTAAGATTATTCTTCCGGTACAAAATTAACAACATTCATGGATTGGACGCCTGAAACAATAAAAAAGAAGGAAGAAATTGCGTTTCACTACAGTAAGATATTGGAATTATTGGGTGAAGACATTACTCGCGAAGGTTTGATTAAAACGCCCGATCGTATAGCTAAAGCCTTGATGTTTTTGACCAAAGGTTACGAGCAGGATCCGGATAAAATTTTATCTTCCGCCGTTTTCATTGAAGACTATAAACAGATGGTCATCGTGAAGGACATTGATTTCTTTTCGATGTGTGAACACCATGTTTTGCCTTTCTTTGGAAAAGCGCATGTAGCTTATATTCCCGATAAAACGGTTGTTGGATTGAGTAAAATTCCGCGTATTGTGGATGTTTTTGCCCGCCGCTTACAAATTCAGGAAAGGATGACTACCCAGATTAAGGATTGCATTCAACAAACCTTGAATCCACTTGGAGTGATGGTAGTTATTGAAGCGCAACATCTCTGTATGCAGATGCGGGGTGTCGAGAAACAAAATTCCATCACGATGACTTCCGATTTTACTGGGGCTTTCAATCAGGCGAAGACGAGAGAGGAGTTTATTTCGTTGATTAGGGGTGGAAAATGAAAAAAAGTAGTAATTTTGTAATGTTGTATATAATTTAAAATTCAAAAAAAGATGAGTATTGAAGATAAAAAAAAGGTCGAGACCTTGCAAAATGAACTAATTAATTTGTTACTTAAAAAGGCAAAAGTCAGTAAAAAAACGTTATACAATTCGGCAATTCGCAGTTTTGTAAATGATAATATTGATTTGTTGTCTCCTGTCGAATTGAAAAAGTACAAATCGATTTTGTTATGAAGCTAAACCCAAATCATATTTTTATAGACACAAATGTTCTAAATGGGGTTTATCTAAATAAAACTGCGGATGTAGAGTGTTTACAATATCTTTTTTCTCTGAAAGGGAAAATGTATGAAAAAAAGATTATGATTTGTTGTTTTGATCTTTATCTTTTATCTCTTCAAAATCAATATATTCGCCTTCATCGCGACTGATAATTTTTTTCGTCTTCTTAGATTTGGATGAAGATTGATTTTGCCTTTGATTTTGATTTTGATTAGAGGCCGGTCTCCCTCCAAAAAGGAAACGAAAAACGGAAAATCCGAAGAAAGCCCCTATAAAAAAGAGAAATAATATGATAAACAATAAAAATTTCATATCATCGAACTATAAATTTAATTGAATTTGAATACAAAGGTAAAAAAAATAATTAACAATGCAAAAACCATCTATTCCAAAAGGGACAAGGGATTTTTCGCCTGAAGAAACGGCGAAACGGAATTACATTTTCGATACAATCCGCAGTGTATTTAGATTATATGGCTTCAAACAGATCGAAACGCCGGCAATGGAAAATCTTTCTACGCTGATGGGGAAATACGGTGAAGAGGGGGATAAATTACTTTTTAAGATATTAAATTCCGGCGACTTTTTGTCGGGCGTAAATGCAGGAAGTTGTCCTGAAAGGTCTTTATGCACGTCATTGCTTCGCCATACGGATCGCAATGACGACTGCGACTTACAAAACAGTCTCGTACTTGCTACAAAAATCTGTGAAAAAGGTTTGCGTTACGATTTAACCGTTCCTTTTGCCCGTTTTGTCGTCATGCACCGCAACGAAATTACCTTTCCATTCAAACGTTTTCAGATTCAACCCGTTTGGCGTGCCGACCGTCCACAGAAAGGACGTTACCGCGAATTTTACCAATGCGACGCCGATATGATTGGCTCCGATTCTTTGCTGAACGAAGTAGAATTGATACAAATAATGGACGAAGTTTACCGGCGTTTCGGAATCCGGGTTTGCATTAAAATCAACAACAGGAAGATATTAAGTGGAATAGCTGAAATGATCGGCGAAGCGGAGAAGATTACCGACATCACGGTGGCTATCGACAAATTGGATAAAATCGGTTTGGAAAAAGTAAATGAAGAATTGGCATCCAAGGGAATTTCCGAAGCAGCAATTGCCAAACTTCAACCGGTCATTCTTTTATCCGGTTCAAACCGAGAAAAATTAACTGTATTGAAAAATATTTTGAAAAATTCCGAAGCAGGAATAAAAGGAATACAGGAAATCGAAACTATTTTAAATAAAATTAATTTAATTTCCATTGATTCCACCTTGGAATTTGATCTGACGCTGGCACGCGGACTGAATTATTACACTGGAGCCATCTTCGAGGTAAAAGCCCTTGATGTCGAAATCGGCAGCATTACCGGCGGTGGCAGATACGACAATTTGACAGGTGTTTTCGGGCTGC
>Ga0209629_10000436_pt1 | contig 22816 bp, 11 predicted proteins | sample TergutCu122P5_FD_187286 | JGI IMG/M metagenome (GOLD analysis project Ga0209629, IMG submission 187286) | Cubitermes ugandensis P5 segment gut microbial communities from Kakamega Forest, Kenya - Cu122 P5 (SPAdes) (version 2) | ecosystem: Host-associated > Arthropoda: Insects > Digestive system...
GTCGGACACGAAGAATTACCTATAGTTTTACTGAAAGTATAAGGGCCACATTCATTATTTGTGGTAGCAGTAAGGGTGAAAGAAGGTACACTTTGCGTGAACTCAAGGAGGCAAATCGCCTGACAAAAAATAGTAGTTATCGTTTTTGTCAAAATGAAATATTGCATCACTTGTAAATACTATTAAATTATTTGCAAATTGAAAACATCTGATATTGGTGGTAACCTAAAGCCCGAACCAAGTCCGTACTTCTACTATAGCTCTACTATCGCTCTACTATCCGTTCTTCATTTTTTCCGCAATGGAAAATCGCGACGCACCATATAATAAAGAAAAGCAATGAGCAATAGCGTCCGGAAAAGCAAATTGACAGGCGTGCTGTGAAAATTGACAAACCATCCGAGACAAAACAAAGTTGCGGCTAACAGCGTATATTTGCCGATAAGTTTCAATTGATAGTTAATGGGAAAATATTTTTGTCCAAAGAAATAGGAAAGTATCATTATCACAAAATACGCTACAAAAGCAGCCCAGGCCGAACCGAAATATCCCAGCGTCGGCACTAATAAAATATTGAGCAGTAAGGTTACGACAAATCCGATTCCGGAGAGGTAAGCTCCCCATATCGTTTTGTCAATCAGTTTATACCACAACGAAAGATTGAAAAATACGCCTTGAAACAGATAAGATACCAGAATAATCGGGACAACACTTAATCCTTGCCGGTATTCCGGACCAATGATATATTTCAGAATATCAATGTAAAACGACATTGACAATACTAAAAGCAGCGAGAAAATAACGAAATATTTCATTGCATCCGAATAGGCTTCCTTGCTTTTTGCATCCTTATGCTGAGCGAAAATAAAAGGCTCATAAGCAAATCTAAACGCTTGCGTAAACATCATCATTACCATCGCAATTTTTGAATTAGCGCCATATATTCCCAGAAGTCTCATTGCTTCGTCATGATTGGGATAAATTGCCGGAAACAGTATCTTGTCGATGGTTTGGTTCATAATGCCCGCTATGCCCAGCAAAAGCAGCGGCAACGAATATGCTAACATTCTTTTGAGCAGCGCCCAATCGAGTTTACATTTCACCTTTACGATGAAAGGAAGAAGAAACAGGGTAACCGCCACCGATGAAATTACATTCGCCACAAAAATATATCCGACGCCGTAATCGGGCTTGTAGAACCAATCCACCGACGAAGGCGCATGCGTGTGCAACCACGGACAGGCAAGCAGGAAAAAGAGATTAAAAAGAATGTTGATGGCAATCATTGCCAATTTCAATCCGGCAAATACGTAAGGACGATTTTTGTAACGCAAATATGCAAACGGAATTGCGCTAAAAGCATCCAGAGCTACTGTAACTCCAAGCATGGCAATATATTCCGGATGACTGCCGTAACCCATTCCGCTGGCGATGGGCTGGGCAAAAAACAAGGCAATCAGCGCAAACAGGAGCGATGTGCTACCCACGCTTATCAACGTAGAACTGTAAACGGCGCCGGCATTTTCTTCTTGCTTGTTGGCAAAACGGAAAAGTCCGGTTTCCATGCCGTAGGTGAGAATGACTAACAAAAGCGCTGTCCAGCTATAAAGATTAGTAACGGCTCCATAATCGGCTGTATTGGTTAAAATATAAGCGTACAGCGGCACGAGGCACCAATTGAGAAACCTGCCTACAATGCTACTTACGCCGTAAATAGCAGTCTCTTTGGCTAATTTTACGATTTGTCGAGCCATTGCATAATCCGTATATATTCAGATACAAGGTTTTCAAGATGGCGTATCTGTTTTTCGTTCATGATTTCACTGTGCTTTCTTACTATTGACCTTTTGCCGCACTACTTCAAAAATTCCGGGTAACAACGAAACTAAAATAATAATAATTACAACTTTATCCAGATTCTTTTCTATCCATGGCATCCGTCCTATCAATGCGCCTAATGTGGCAAAAAGACCTACCCACAAAATTCCTCCCAATACGCTGAAAGTGATAAAGCGCTTATATTTCATTTTTCCCATACCTGCTACAAACGGGGAGAAAGTCCGTACAATCGGCACAAAGCGGGCTAATACGATAGTTTTCCTCCCATGCTTTCTATAAAATTCATTGGTCTTTTCCAAGTATTTCTGTTTGAATATTTTGGAGTTCGGATTTTTGAACAGCGTTTTTCCGAAAAATCTTCCAATCATGTAATTCGTACTATCGCCTAATATTGCCGCCAGTATCAATAAACCGGCGAGCCAGTAAATATGTAAAGGATTTTCGGGACGAACGGCAATGGCTCCTGCCAGAAATAAAAGTGAATCGCCCGGGAGAAACGGCGTTACTACTAAACCCGTTTCGCAGAAAATAATCAGGAACAAAATTGCATAAGCCCAAACTCCATAGTGAGATACAAGCATATCTAATTCGTGACCCGTATCCGTTACCAAACGGAAGAAAAAATGCCCGATTTCGTATAATAAATCCATGGTTGTTTATTTTGATGTTATAGTTGCTAAATTAATGAGGTTGCAAAGGTATGAAAAATTTGCAATATTCCTGAATGATTTCAATAATTTCCGACCCGAATTGGGAAATTTTCTTTTCTCCGATTCCATTGATTTTCAACAATGATTTTTTGTCGGTGGGCAAATAATTCACCATTTCGTTCAGCGCTTTTTGCGAAAAAATGCCGTAAGCAGGTATTCCCAACTCGGTTGCCTTTGCCAGCCGCCATGAGCGCAATTGATTGAATAATTCCTGATGATGGATATTTTCATTATCTATGATTACTGTCTTGCGGGCTTCTTTGGATTTGGTTTTTTCAATTGCCGCCACCGCTTTTGCTTGAAGTAAATCTTTCAAACAAAAACCATTCAGGCAAGCAATAAGACTTTCCCGTTTAATCCGAGCATCTTCTTCAAATCGATTCACAGCATCATTCAATTGTTTTTTTACAGCCTTGTTATCAATATCAAGGTCGGCTTTGTTCAAAGCGTCAAGAATAATTGTTGTGATTTTTTCGGAGAAATATTCGGCTGCTTTTCCAATGCGAATCTGCAGAGCGGAATTTTTTTCTACATCAGGTTGCTGCGGCAAAAGCTGTTTGATTTGGGATTGAAATTTATCGGCCACTTCCCATATTTCGGTATTCAAAACAGGGAACATGCGACGGAATAAATCTTGCGTAGGCGCAGGAATACTTCCTTTGTTTTCATTGACAATTTTTTCAATGTATAAAATGCGGTTGCGAAATTGCGTAAAGCGGAACAAGTCCGTTAATAATTCATGTTGATAGGCAATACGCGCCGAATGAAGTTGGGTTTCGTCCGGTTGGTTTTGTTCGATGCTTTCAGTAAAACCTTTCACAGTGTGGTCGTTAATGATACTATGGTGGTTGATGGGCGAGTTAAGTACCATTCCTTCAAGCGTTTTGCAACGGCTCAGGGCAACATATACCTGTCCGTGAGCAAAAGAGGCTTGTGCGTCGATGATAGCCCGTTCGAAGGTTAATCCCTGACTTTTATGAATCGTAATCGCCCAAGCCAAGCGGAGCGGATATTGGGTGAATGTGCCTTCCGTGTCTTCGACAATTTCGTCGGTATCGGCTTTGAGAGAGTATTTTACGTTTTCCCAAGTTACTTGCGAAACGATAATTTCGTCTTCTTCATCCGGACAAAGAACAAAAATAAGTTTGTCTTCAATGCGGGTTATTGTTCCGATTTTTCCATTGTAAAACAGTTTCTCCGGCGAGGTATCATTTTTTACGAACATCACCTGAGCTCCTTTTTTTACGATAAGTTCAAATTCAGTAGGATAAGAATATTCCGGAAAATTCCCTTCAATTTGGGCTTTAAAACGATATTCTTTACCGGCTAATGATTTTAATTTGTTTTCATTGATGCGTTTTGCTTGTGCATTATGGGTGCAAAGCGTGATATATCCTTCTTTTTCATCCGGTTGAAAATTTGGTATATACCTTTGGTTCAATTGCTCCAAAGAAAATTTACTGATCCGGTTTTCACGCACTTGGTTGAGAATGGAAATAAAATGATCGTCTTGTTGGCGGAAAACCTGAGTCAGCTCAATACTCACAAAAGAAGTTTCACGAAGCGCCTTACTGCTGAAAAAGTAAGGCGTGTCGTAATGTTCCTGCAAAAGCGTTCGTTCATCTTCTTTTACGACAGGCGATAATTGTTGTAAATCACCAATCATCAACAATTGTACGCCTCCGAAAGGTTTATTGTGCAAACGGAAACGGCGTAATACCGAATCGATTGCATCTAACAAATCGGCGCGCACCATACTTATTTCGTCAATCACCAACAAATCAAGACTGCGAATGATATTAACTTTCTCCCGGTTGAACTTCATTTGTTCCGACTTCATCCGGTCGATGCCGAGCAATGGACCGAACGGCAATTGGAAAAAGGAATGAATCGTCACGCCATGGGCATTAATGGCGGCTACACCCGTCGGCGCCACAACGACCATACGTTTCAACGGATGTTCCCGTAAATTATGAAGAAATGTAGTTTTACCGGTACCTGCTTTTCCGGTGAGAAAAATGTGTTGTCCCGTGTATTGAACATAGTTGGAGACAAGTTCTAATTGAGGATTTGTTTGCATATTTGGTTTTGTAAAATAATTACGAATTACGAATTATAAATTACGAATGCTATATTCGCAGCCGCAATAATTTTGGTTATAAAAATCATTTTCTTTGAGGAGAATACGGCGGCGTTCGCTAAGGCCTTCCTTTCGCCAATTTTTGTCCCAAAAAGTAATGTTTGGAAAAGGAGTTATCGCTTGTTTTCCGGCTTCTGCAATCTGTTTGAGGCTTTTCCACCGGGAAGAGGCTAAAGTAGTAGCAATCGTATCAAATCCCTTTTCGTTTGCTAACCAAGCCGTTGCGGACAGCCTCATGCGAAAACATTCTGCACAGCGTTTTCCGCGTTCCGGTTCCTTTTCAAGACCTTTCATATTTTTTAACCAAGAATGATGGTTGTAATCTCCGTCAATAATTTCCAGACCTAATCGGCGAGCGTACCGGCTACATTCGTTTTTCCGGATTTCGTATTCTTCACGAGGATAAATATTCGGATTAAAATAAAACAATGTCGGCCGTATTTCCTTCTTCAGCAAATATTCGATAATGGCTGCCGAACAGGGGGCGCAACAGGTATGGAGTAAAAGTCTCATTTATTGACTGATTTTTTGCAAAGATAGCCTAAATAATTTGATAACAAAAATTAATTTTAAGACTGTTAATGAAGAAAGTGATTTATAATAAAAAAATTCTTAATTTTGCGTTCAAATATATTATATGATGAAAAAAGGTATTTTAATAATTTTATGTGTAATGGGATTTTTCCAACAAGGTGTAGCACAAAATGTCGGCATTAATCCCGAATTGTTCGCGAAACCCTGGCCGGCAAAGTGGATTGCTGTAACTGGCGCTCCGGCAAATGAATATGGAGTTTATCATTTTCGAAAGACTTTCGAGTTAAGCGCTAAGCCAGATAAGTTTGTCATCCATGTTTCGGCCGATAATCGTTACAAACTGTTTGTCAACGGCGAATTGGTTTCATTGGGACCAGCACGCAGCGACCTCTACAATTGGGCTTTTGAAACGGTGGATATTGCTCCGCAATTGCGGTCCGGCAAAAATACGATTGCTGCGGTGGTTTGGAATTTCGCGCAATATGCTCCGGTTGCCCAGATGAGTTTCCATCAAACGGGTTTTATCGTACAGGGAAACGGACCGGACGAACAGATTGTTAATACCGACCGAACCTGGAAAGGCATTCGTAACGAAAGTTACAGTCCGATAAATACTGATTTGAAAACCTATTTTGTGACAGGACCAGGGGATAAAGTGGTGGCGGAAAAATATCCCTGGGGATGGGAACAGCCGGGATTTGACGACTCGTCGTGGTCTGCTGTCCGGCAAATTATTTCCGGCGGAGGAAAAGGCGCTCGTGATTATCCGGGATGGCAATTGACTCCCAGCGCCATTCCTATGCAGGAGATGACCAACGAACGGATTCCGGTATTGCGCAAAGCGGAAGGAATAAACCTGCCGGCGGAATTTCCCGGGAAAGCCGGAAATTATACTATACCGGCTTCATCGCAAGTATCGCTGTTAATCGATCAGACGCATCTTACCACCGCTTATCTCAATCTGGTGTTCAGCAAAGGAAAAGGAACGGAAATCACTGTGAAATATGCCGAATCGCTGTATAATCAAAGTAAACAATCTAATGATAAAGGAAATCGCGACCAAATCGACGGTAAAGTTTTTATGGGTTATGAAGACCAAATCATTGCCGACGGAGGCGACCGTCGTAGCTTCACCTCGTTGTGGTGGCGTACTTACCGTTACATACAATTAGAAATAAAAACCGCCGCCGAGCCGTTGGTATTGCACGATATTTACGGTAATTATACCGGTTATCCGTTTCAACTTGCATCGAAATTTTCGGCTCCTGAAATGCCGGAACTCGATAAAATTCTTTCCGTAGGCTGGCGTACAGCGCGGCTTTGCGCTCACGAAACCTATATGGATTGTCCGTATTACGAACAGCTTCAGTATTTTGGAGATACCCGTATTCAAGCGATGGTAACGCTTTATAACACACGCGACGACCGTTTGATACGCAACGCCATCAACGACGGCCGGCAATCGATTGTTTCAGACGGAATCACGATGAGCCGTTATCCGACCAATCTGCATCAATTTATCCCGCCATTCTCTATCTGGTGGATTGGCATAATATATGATTATTGGATGCATCGGGACGACAACGCTTTTGTGGCGCAGCAATTGCCTTACGTTCGCTTGATTTTGGATTTTTACGAACAGCGTCTCCGCGATGATGCTTCGCTTTCGTATATTCCTTACTGGTTTTTTACCGATTGGTCTTTCCCAAACGGAGAACCTCCGCGTACGCCCGAGGGACAATCTTCCGTACAGGATTTGCATTTCATTATGGGATTGCAACTTGCAGGAGAAATGGAACGAAAACTCGGTATGCCGGCATTTGCAGATAAATACGAACAAATCGCCGCCCGGATGAAAGCTGGATTTAAAGCCAAATATTGGGATGATAGCCGGAAACTGTTTGCCGACACGCCGGGAAAGACGAGTTATTCACAACATGCCAACATTTTGGCTATTCTGACTAATGTGGCGGAAGGGCAAGAAGCAAGCGATTTGATGGCGCGCATTTTACAAGATAAAGATTTGACGCCGGCTACCATTTATTTCAGTTATTATCTCAACAGGGCTTTAGATAAAACGGGAATGGGTAACAGCTATTTGAATACATTGAATATATGGCGCACGCAATTGGCCAATGGCTTGACCACTTGGGCGGAAACGTCTGATCCTTATCCGCGTAGCGATTGCCATGCCTGGGGCGCTAGTCCCAATATCGAACTGTATCGTATTGTTTTGGGCATTCATTCGGCTTCGCCGGGTTTTCAGAAGGTACTCATTGCGCCGAATCTCGGTAAACTGCATAGCGCTTCGGGTTGCATTCCCCATCCTAAAGGCGATATTTGCGTAAACTATCAAGTTGATGCCAAAGGAAATTTGAAAGCAGAAATCACTTTACCAAAAGGTGTTGATGGTAAATTTGTATGGAACGGTAAGGAGAAAAACCTTCACGAGGGGAAGCAAGCGATTAATTCTTTCAACTCTTCAAATGCGTTTTGATAAATTCCTTGGGGAGCATATTAAATTGTTTCTGAAACAGACGTGTAAAATAGGTTGAAGAATTGAACCCAACTTTTTCGGCTACTTCATTGATGCGATAATTGCCTTCAGTCAATAATTCGGCAGCTTTTCGCAAACGAATAATATTAATGAATTCGTTGGGCGTGGTATTTGATATTGCCTTGATTTTTCGATAAAATGTGGGACGGGACATATTCATTCCATCTGCCAGCAGATTAGGATTCAAATCCGGATCGTTTATGTGATCAAAAATGAGCTTACTCACTTTTTCCAAAAATTGCTCATCGGTTTTACTGTATGCTATATCTTTTAAAAGAGTGAGTGGTGAATTGGAAAAATAGTTCTTAATTACGTTTCGATTATTTAGTAAAGTAGTAATTTGGGTTATTACCAATTCCATGTCAAACGGTTTTTCTATATAAGCGTCCGCACCATTTTCTAAACCTTCGATATGCGCTTGCAGAGAACCTTTTGCCGTCAGCAAGACCACAAGAATATGGCTAAATTCCATTGTCGTTTTAACTATCCGCGTCAGTTCAAAACCGTCCATGATTGGCATCATTACATCAGACAAAATTAATTGTACAGGCTCGGATCGTAGAATATGTAAGGCCTGTTCTCCATTTTCTGCTTGAAATACTTGATATTCAGTTGATAATTCTTGCGTAAGGTAATGGTTCATTTCCAAATTGTCTTCCACAACTAAGATAGAAGCCTGTTTGGAGGCTACTTTTGTTCCCGACAAATCTGGCTCTTCCGAAAATTCCTGTTCCAAATCAATTTCCGGGTTTTTTGCCATTGGCAAACTGAAAGTAAATATGTTCAAATTTTCCTCGTCTATATCGTAAGTAAGTTCTCCTTTCTGTAATTCTGCCAACGATTTAGCTAAACTTAATCCGATACCGATACCTTCTTTCATTTTGTGCTCTTCTAACCGGTAGAAAGGTTCAAATATTTTCTTTCTCAATTCTAAAGGAATGGTAGGTCCATCATTTTTTACAAATAATAGGCAGCGGTTAAGTAACTTATCTTGTTCCAATGCAATGACAATTTTATTGTTTGCATATTTTAAGGCATTGGTTAAGAGGTTGCTGATTATTTTAGTAGTAGCTTCTTTATCAAGATTTGCATAAATCGGGTTGTCGGAAATTATTTGTTCAATATTTAATCCTCTTTCAATAAATGTAGGTTTAAAACGAACAAACACATTAAGAAAAATATCTTTTAGGTTTGTTATATCCATATATAATTCGAATGAATCTTTTTCAGCTTTTCTGAAATCCAGTAATTGGTTCAGCAACGTTATTAATCGTGAAGTATTTTTTTCAACAATCATTAAATTTTCTTTAATTAATGGATTTATATCCTGCATTCTATTTATTTTATCAAGTGGACTTTTAATTAAACTCAATGGTGTCTTTATTTCATGTGCCACATTAGTAAAAAAATCAATTTTGATTTGATAAATCTCTTTTTCTTTTTCTCGTTCGTAAATTTCTATTCGTCTTTTTTCTTTTGTCTTTATTTTATTTTTAAAATAATTGAAAAATACTGTAACGAGAGAAACTCCTAATAATAAATACAATCCGTAAGCTTCCAAAGATTCCCAAATAGGAGGAGTAATCTCAATTTCTAAAGATTGGGGCTGTGCGCTCCATATACCGGAATTATTGGCTGCTTTTACTTCAAAAATATATTTCCCGGGCGGTAATTTGTTGTAAGAAGCCGTATTTTTATTTTTTAAATAGACCCAATCGTCATCTATTCCATGTAAACGGTAGGCAAACAGGTTCATTTGCGGCGCCACATAGCTCAATGCTGAAAATATAAAACTGATATTAGATTCATTGTATTTTAAAACGATTTTTTTCTGATCGTAAATAGCTGTTTTCAAAATTCCATCATGCTTGATCGTTTGTTCTTTGCCATTGATTATCAAACCAGAAATCATGATCGGCGGACTATAGTTATTGACAATCATTTTCCCAGGATGGAAACTTATTAATCCATTAATACTACCAAAATATATTGTACCATCGTCGTCTCGGAATGAAGAATTAAGATTAAACTGATTGCAGATAAGTCCATCTGCTTGCGTATAGTTTTTTACTTTTTGCGTTAGGGGATTGAAACAGGATAATCCATGTGAAGTACTGATCCATAAATTGCCTTCGTTATCTTCCTCGATACATAAAATAAAATTACAGGGTAACCCATTACTATTATCGTAGCGATGAAAATTCTGCCGCGAAGAATCTAAGCTGCATAATCCATTATTGGTGGCGAACCATAGATTCTGCTTGTGGTCTTCAAAAACGTAATTTACTATATTATGGCTCAAACTATTATTATTGTTTGGATCGGAAACATAATTATGGATTGCGTGCGTCTTAGGATTTAATGAATAAACGCCATTCGAAATAGTTGTAAACCAAATGATACCGTCATAATCTTCCAATAGACAAGTAATATGCCAAGGCATTTGATTATCGAAATATTCAAAAATTCCCGTTTCTTTATGAAAAATTTCATATCCTGATACGGTGGCAAGATAAATAATTCCATCTCTTGTTTTCATGATTGAATAGATACTATGCGAAGGATGATGCTGATCGTGACCGATGGGATAATAACTGCGAATTTTACCGGTCGGAATATTCAAAACGCTCAACCCCGATTCGTAAGTTGCAACTAACAAGTCGTCTCCATCAGGTAAAATCGCTTGGATGTTATTGTTTGGTAGTCCGTCTTTTATGCTGAAATTCGTGAATTTAAAATTTTGCAGATTCAATTTGTGCAATCCGCCGTCTTCAGTTCCGACCCACAAGTTGCCGTAATGATCTTTTTTAATGTCGCGTACAGCATTGCCTTGTAATTGGTATGAATTATTGCCGGGAAGATATTTCGTAAAATTTTCATATTCGTCTGAATAATAATTCACTCCACCAAAAAAAGTTCCAACCCAAATACTGCCTTCTTTATCACGATACAAGTCGTAGATCGCATTATCATTTAATTTATATGAATTGCCAAGCTCTTTTTCAAACAATTCCGTTTGTTTAGTCAAACTATTGTAAATGAAAATTCCTTTTTCCGTTCCAATCCAATAAGTGGTAGGCGAAAATTGGAGAAAACAACGGACAAAATTGTTCTTACCACACATAATTAAAGGCGTTGTTTTCTTGCTATTGGCATCGAACAGCATTACTCCATTGTCTCCAACTGTCCCGATCATGATGCTGTGATCTCCATAAGCTGCAATGCGTTCTACCCAATTGTTATTTGATTCAAAAAAAACAGGATAAGAATTAAATGATTCATTTTGGCTGTTATAGCGGTGTAGCTTTTTATCCAATGTGTAAATCCAGATATCTCCTTCACTCAATTCACATAGTGAAGTGGCTTCAAAATTCGGATAGCTTTTGATTAATTTGTTGTGTAGATTATATTTGAACAGGGTAGATTGTGAAATAACCCACAAATTTTCCTCTTTATCCATTAAAATTTGGCGGATAAGACCGTTTATCTCTGTTTTATGAAATGTTTCCGTCTGATAATCATATTGATACAATCCCATATTTGTTCCGATCCATAAATTACCGAATAGATCAAGATAAAGGCTTTTGATATAATTAGTTTGTAAACTTTGTGGTTGATTTTTATCCGGAACGAAAACTTTAAAAATCTGTCCGTCATATCGACAAAGTCCATCTTTCGTACCAAACCACATAAAACCATATTTATCTTCGGTAATACAAAAAACAGTGTTATTACTTAATCCGTCTTCTTCTTGAATATGCCGGAAACAATTTGTTTGGGCAGTAGCAATCAATGCTATCTGCAAAAAAAGAAACAAAAATATACATTGAATTTTCATAAATACAAAATTAAAATATTTTATTGAAACAATAATCTCAATTTATCGTATTATCATCTCAAAACAAAAGATTTTTAAAATTGAGATAATTATCTGATAAAATGAGACAATTAAACGACTGAGTTTTGATTATTCATTATAATTTTGCTTCATCAAATTTTAAAAATCATGAATTTAATTTATCTGAAAAAACAAAAGTTTATCCTAACAGTTTTCCTGTTGTTTTTAGCGCTACAAGTTTCGGCACAGAAACTACATGTATTAGGAAAGATTGTTGATGAACAAGGTACTGCAGCGATTGGCGCTTCAATTCTCGTCAAAAACACTACGTATGGAACAATTAGCGATGAGAATGGTAATTTTTCATTGGACTGTAATCCAAATGACATTTTGACAATTCGTTATCTTGGATATGCCACATTAGAGGTTCCTGCTCAATCAGTCAAACAAACACTTATATTAAAAGAAGACGTAGCAGGCTTGGATGAAGTAGTGGTTGTGGGCTACGGAAGTTTGGAAAAACGTCAGCTAACCAATGCTGTTGTCAGTGTTAAAGCCGACAATTTTACCGGCGGCTCTGTAAGAAGTGTTGGACAAGCTCTACAAGGTAAAATTGCCGGTTTGTCTATTTCAACTACCAGTGGTAATCCTACGGCAGGCGTCGACATTTTGCTACGCGGAACTAATACATTGAATGGTAACAATATCCCATTGATTCTCATCGATGGGATTCCCGGCAGTTTGGAAATGCTTGCGCCGGAAGATATTGCATCTGTTGATATTTTGAAGGATGGCTCTTCAGCAGCTATTTACGGCACACGCGCTACCAATGGCGTTATTCTTATTACGACAAAAAAAGGAAAAGCCGACTTGACAGAGGTAGAATACAACACGTATGTCAGTACGGAATCCTTTTTTAACAGGCCTAAAGTAATGACTGCTCAACAATGGCGCGATAACAGAGCGATAGGAGATTTGTCTAATCTGGATTGGGGAGCTAATACCGATTGGTTAAATGCTATTCAACGAACAAGCATGCCCATTACGCAATATCACGACTTTTCATTTCGTGGAGGAAACAAGACAACGAATTATCTCGCTTCCATCAATTACCGCAGCAGCGAGGGTATTTTCCGCAATTCCGACGCTAAACGTATCAATGCACGGGTAAATATCAACCACAGCATGTTTAATAACAAATTACTTTTTAATTTAAATTACTTGACTAATTATTTCAACTTCACAACGACAACGGACGGTGACGACAGTTTTAATTACAGCGCCTATTCCACAGCGATTCGTTCTAATCCGACAGCGCCGGTGAGAGTTACCGATCCCAATACGGGGACATCGCATTGGATGGAACCTTATCCCGATTTCGGCGTTGGAGAAGGCGTGGCTGTGAATCCGGTTGCATTATTGGAAGAAGGTCTTGGAAAAAACAAAAGTCAACAAAACAATATCTACGGGACAATTTCCTTATTTCCTTTTTCAGGATTGAAATTGGAGGCTTTACTTTCATACCTGCGTTATAATATGTCACGAGGGTATGCCACCACTTTTAATCATCCAAGTATCGCTAACTATCCATCAGCGAAATTGGGTTTTGCTTCACGAGCATCTACCGAAACAGAAAACCGGATGTTGGAATTGACCGCGCAATATAGCAAAAACTTTTCAGAAAAGCATTCTTTCTCCATTTTGGGAGGATATAGTTATATGGACAATTATTTGGAACATTTTTGGATGAATAATTCCAATTTCCCAACCGACCAATTCACCTATAATAATATAGGTCTTGGAAGAGATTTAACTGACGGATATGCCGGAATGTACAGTGGAAAATATTCAGGTAATCTAATCGGTTTCTTCGGACGATTAAATTATTCATACGCAGATAAATACATACTCGCCGCTTCCTTGCGTTATGAAGGAGATTCTAAATTTGTCGGTTCCAATCACGAATGGGGCTTATTTCCAGCCGTCAGTGCAGCTTGGCGAATCAAACAAGAAAATTTTCTGAAAGATGTCGCGTTTGTTGACGAATTGAAATTGCGGGCAGGATTCGGTGTTACCGGCATTGCGCCCAGTCAATATTATCAAGCATATTACAGACTCGGATATACCGACAATTCCCAGAGTTTTTATTACAATGGAAATTGGATCAATATGTTAACAGCTGTGAGTAACCGCAATCCTCAATTTACATGGGAAAGAAAAAACGAATTAAATTTGGGTTTGGATTTCTCGTTCCTCAAAAATCGTATGAGCGGTACCATTGATTTATACAACCGAAGAACCACTAATTTACTCTATCCCTACGGTGTTCCCGTACCGCCGAATGTCTATCCGACAATGCTGAAGAATGTAGGGACCATTTCCAATCAAGGGATAGAAGTTGCACTTACAATTGTTCCTATCAAAATAAAAAATTTCCAATGGGAATCGATGCTTACTTTCTCAAGTAATACTAATAAATTAGAATCGTTCGCTACCGATTATACTAATAGCGTAGATTATATGGATTTCCGTCCTTTTACAGGCGAAATCAATCCGGAAGTTTCGCACCGTATTCAAGTAGGAAAACCCATTGGAGAGTTCTATACTTTCAAAAGCCTTGGAGTTGATAACAATGGAAGATGGGTGATAGAAATTCCAAATAAAACTTTCAACCCCGACGACCCATTGACTTACGCCATTTATACAGGTGAAGGTTCTGTTCCTGCCGAATACAGGCAGTATGTCGGCAATGCGCTTCCAAAATTTTATGCCGGTTTTAATAATCGCTTTACCTACAAAGGAATTGATTTGGGAATTACCATGCGGGGAGCATTCAAATTTCAAATCATGAATTATTCGCGTGCAATGATAGGAGTTGTCAATCCGGGTAGAGTTGGAGAGAATAACTTGGCGGTAGCCTACGACAAACAACCGGTTGTTGTGGGAGATGGTATTGGAACTTCCGTTGTCCCAATGAACAATATTACTATGAATTCCTTTTTTGTAGAAAACGGAGATTTTTGGAAAATCGATAACATTACGCTCGGATATAATTTTAAAACGAGCAAAATCAATTGGTTGAAAAATGCCCGTATTTATGGTTCCGTATCGAACACATTCTGCTTCACAAATTATTCGGGTACTGATCCTGAAGTAGGGACAGGCGGACTGACACCGGGTATCGACTGGGCAGATAAATATCCTACCACTCGAGTATATACGATAGGTCTTAATGTAAAATTCTAACATAAATATCATAAAAATATGAAACGACATATTCATAACATCATTTGGTTCGTACTGTTTTTCGGAATCTTTGCAGGTTTTTTTTCCTGTACGACTTTGGACGATAAAGTATATTCGGAAATTATTGCCGATAAATATCAATATAAGGAAGGCGATATCGTAGCGATCCTCGGGAGAGCTTATCAACCGTGGCGATTAGTATCTTCTATGTGGAGTTATTGCGATTGGTGGACCGATCAGATGTGCCTTCCACAAAAATACTGGGGTTGGGGCGACCTAACCGACCATTTGCACAATTTTAGCCCTGAAAATCAAAATTATACCGGGTTATCCGATCGGTGGGTCGATTTATATAATGGCATTTCCAATTGTAACCAATTGCTTGAACAATTGCAAGATAGTGTTTTTTCTCCTGAAAATAAAAACGAAATGATCGCTGAACTGCGAGTCATACGTGCCTCGTATTATTATTTTCTTTGTGACATGTATGGGAATGTTCCAATTGTTGAAAAGTTCAATGTGCCGGTGAATTATTTGCCTATGCAATCTTCTCGCAAGGATGTGTTCAATTTCATTATAAATGAAGTCACGGAATCCTTGCCTTTCTTAACAGATGCTGTAGATAAATCGACTTATGGACGGTTTAACAAATACGCCGCTTTTGCACTATTAGCCAAAATGTATATCAATGCTGAAGTTTATGTCGGTACTGCGAAATGGCAAGAATGCATCAATGCCTGCGATTCGATTATTTTACCTGGAAAATATTCGTTGGCAACATCACAGAAAGCCTGCTTTTCAAAAAACAATGATGTAGCAGGATTAAGCGAAGCAGTTTTTGCGGTAGCTTTTGACGAAAAATTTGCTAAGGGTTTAGGTCTATTTAGTCAAACTCTTAACGGACAGTTTGCTGAAGTTTATTCTATTACCGGCGGATGGGGTAATGGTGGATGCGTGATGATTCCTCAATTTATAAATACTTATGATTCAACTGACCTTCGTTTGAAAAACAATTACATTTACGGACCACAATATCAATCGACAGGAGCGCCAATGTTAGCCCAATTCGGCACAATAAAAGGACAACAAATGGTGATCGACAATTTTGTTGCAAACATACAGGGCGACGGTTCTAACTGTACAGAGAATATGGGATATCGATGCGCAAAATATGAATATTATACCGGGATCAATGCTTATGCGATGAATAATGATATATTTCTGTTTCGTTATACCGACATATTGATGATGAAAGCCGAATGTCTGTTACGTACCGGACATGCCGACGAAGCTGCTGCTATTGTAAGCTCTGTGCGCCAGCGAGCTTTTACAAATCCGGCAAAAGCGATTGTCACAGGTAGCCTGTTGCAACAAGGTAGTTGTTTCGATTATGGCAAACGTGACTATACATGGAATGGGCGACAACAAAAATGGGTCGAAAATGCAGACGACACCCACGAAGGTGGTAGCGATATTGTTTTCGGACGTTTTCTCGACGAGTTGAGTTGGGAATTTGATCAGGAAGGACATCGCCGGCAAGACTTGATACGTTTCAAAACTACCTCCGGCGAATCGGTCTGGATTGCTAAAGGATGGTTATCCCATCTTGCTACTCATGATAAAAACAAAGAATTGTATCCGATTCCGGCTGTACAGATATTGAATAATCCAAATCTGAAACAAAATCCGGGATACTCGGTTTCAGCTCCATAAAGTAAATCTTCTTTTATTTATTAACAATCAAATATTTATTTTTTTATGAAGAAAATTAGTCTCTTTCTATTTAGTTTAGTAATTACACTGTCGGCTTACAGCCAGACAATTGCAGATAATGATTTTTCTGCTATTTGGGGTCCTAACATTACGATTCAAGCGGGAGATGCTGGAGGCGGCGTCAAACCGAAAAGTTTTTCTAAATTTATTACGGCCGATTTCAATGAAGATGGTTACATGGATATGTTATCAATTTTTTTTGACTACGATTACGAAAATGTTGTATCTCTATTTTTCGGTCAATCTGATCTCAGCGCCATTACTCCAATATTGATTGGTGGAGAAACAGAATCATTTGAACTTGGAGCTATGGGAACTTTGGATATTCTAAAAATTGATTCCAAAAAGTATTTGGTGGCAATGACCGGAGGAGTATCTTATAATTTTACGGGTAAGGATTTTACAACCGATACAAAAAGTGTATTATATGAATTGGACTGTACCGGCGCTACTCCTGTGTTTACTAAAAAGCAGGATTTAGACAATACTGGTATTCGTTGGGGTGATATCTTTTTTATTGATGTGAACGGAGATGGAAAAGAAGATATATTAATTTTAGGCCTGAATAAAGTCTATTTAAATAACGGTGACAATTCATTTGCCGCCGGTCAAGCCATTTCGCTTCCTTTCATCAGTGATGATTCGGCTGGTGGTGAATTTGGTCAAAATGTGTGGATTAAAGCACATAAAGCAGATCTGAATGGTGATGGGAAAATGGAAATTGTTGCAACACAAGCTGGTGCAAAAGGGTTGAAAGTAATTTCTTTTGATAAAGGGATACCTACTGTCACAGACTTAGCAATTCCGTTTACTGTGGCAACCCAGTCTTTTGCTTGGCCATCCTGTACTATTGGGGATCTGAATGGCGACGGATTTACTGATATCTTTGCAATGAACGTCGATCGGAGTGTTGATCCTTGGATGTTTGAAACAGCCGTATATCTGAACAACGGACACGGCGTTTTTACCGAAAAAAAGCAATCACCTTTATTGACGGCAACACAAGCTGCTGTGTCATTTATTTATGATTTTAACAGCGACAAGAAAAATGATATTTTCCATGCCGGATGGAATGCTCGTACACATTCGTGGGATCCTGCCAACAATAATTTTGATACAAAAAGTTATCTTTGCATAAACGATGGAAGTGGCGCGTTTCAGGAATATTATTCCAGCTTTGGTGTAAAAGATTGTCCGTCATTATACCAAGGAGGTGGTTGTATAGTTGATTTCAATAACGATGGTAAAATGGATATGGTATTGGGAGAAGGCAACATAAGAATATGGCCAGGGTTGATCAACAATGTTGCGACTGGTATTCAACCAATTAAACAGGCTGAATTGAATGTGTATGCGGAAAATCACACTATTCATGTGAAAAATGTATCAGGGACAGTGAAAGTTTTCAGTATTGACGGACGTTGTCTTTCAAATGTAAACGCCGTATCTGAAGCTTCTATTTCTGTATTGCCGGGTCTGTATATTGTTTCAGTAGGAGATCAAGTAGCTAAGGTTTTAGTTAAATAAATAGATTAATCGTTTTAGTGGGTGTGTCAAAATGTTCCTGACACACTCACTTAACAATAATTAATTACATTTTCATGAAAATACATTATTTATCATTTCTTTTCCTTTTTTCCCATTTTGTGCTGAATGCATCGGAAATTTACCAAAAATCCGTTGTCGTGCCTGCTGTATCCAACCAATGGACGAGTTTTGAATTGTCTGCTGTCCGCTTGACTGGTAACAGCTATTTGAAACAACGTTTTGACCAGCATAAAAATTACTTGCTACAAATTGACCCCGAACGACTGATGAATAATGTATTAAGAGCTGGAGGTATTCGGACCACAAAGGAAAACTATGGTGGTTGGCAACACGATTCCGGCAACGGCTGGGGAAATTATATCAGCGCTGCATCCATGATGTACGCTTCGTTACCTGATGATGACCCTGCTAAAATGCAATTAAAAAATCGTGTGGACTTAATGATTAATTGGCTTTACACTTGCCAACAGACGGAAGACTTAGACGGTTATATTTTCTTTAATAGAAATATACAACAAGATGTATATCAAAAACTTAAAGTTGCTCAAGAAAATGATGTCTTACCATTAACAAACAATGGAGAAGATTTTTTCTATAACAATGCAATGGCTGGCTTTTACCAGATACATCGTATTCTTGCCGGAATACGGGATGCGTATCTTTATGCCGACAACGAGAAAGCAAAAGAAGTTTTTATACGTTTTTGCGAATGGGTTGTTTCATTTACTTCACGTTTTTCGGAACCTGCGATGCAAATCAATTTGGAAACCGAACACGGCGGAATGTTGGAAATGATGGTTGATGCTTACGCATTGACCGGACAAACGGAGTTTTTAGATTGTGCAGAAAAATGGGTACCCAAAAAAAATTTTGTCGAACCCTTGGCTAATAATGATGATCCTTTAACAGGTTTTCATGCTAATGTTACCGATCCTAAATTTTTAGGTTTGCTGCGGTATTACGAAATAACTGATGATGTTCGTGATAAACAAGCGATTCTTTATGCCAAAGAAATTCTGCTACACGAACACATGTTACCGAACGGAGGACACGGTTGCCGTGAACGCTTTCATGAACCGGGACAAATATTGGACTTGCTGAATAATACTTCAAGCGAATCCTGTTGCACTTACAACATATTGAAGTTTATGGAAGAACTGTTTTGTACAACCGGAGATACGGAATGTATGGATTATTATGAACGTGCCTTGTTAAACCATATTCTTGCTACCAAAGACCCTGACAACAATTCCGTTGGCGGCGGATTCTGTTATTATCAGTCTTTATTTCCCGGGCAATATCGTAAATACATGGATGATAATGCTTTTTATTGTTGTTGGGAAACCGGTTTAGAATCGCATGCCAAATATGCAAAAGCTATTTGGTTCAATAACGATAAAGATGTTTTATTAAATTTGTTTCAGTCTTCCAATCTTCAATGGCAACAAAAAGGATTGACAATAGACATGCAAACCGATTATCCACAAGTAGATACTGTTACTTTAAGAATAAAACAAAATACAAATTTCGACGGTAAAATCTATTTTCGATGTCCGGCATGGGTAAATCCACAAAAGGTATGCGTTTTAATTAATAATAAAACTTATAATCTTACGGCAATAGCAGGTTCTTTACTTGGAATATCACACTCGTGGATGATAGGCGACGAAATCAAAATCGTTATTCCTTGTGAATTGCGTTATGAAACCACTGAAGACCCGTCAGTCGTGTCTGTGTTTTACGGCCCAATGTTGCTATCTGTTAATATGGGCAATGTCTCGAATGATTATTTAAACAATGTATGGGATAATAATGGGGATGCAACAAATATTGATTTTCCAAATATCAAAGCCAATCGCTCGGAATTAAACCAATGGTTGGTTCGAAAAGGAAGTACACTCGAATTTCAAACGAAAGGATTGTATCCTACCTTTACATTCACGCCTTTCTCGACCACTCACCATATACGACAATCTATTTTCGTCCGACTTTTAGGTGATGAGGATTTTGCAATTCAAAAACAATATGTAACGGATTATGTATTGCCTGCTATACCCGGAAGTGATGGCACTGGCGGCGCTCATAATCTTATTGTTTCCGGAAATTCTTATACTGGAACCAAATCAGATCGGCAGTTTCGTGAAATAGAGAATGGATCCGGCATTCAATATACTATGGCAGTAGATAATACGACAAATGAAGATCAGTGGGTTTTGGTTAAATTGTTTGGATACGAAGATGACCCTAATTCCGGTTTTTATAATGTATCGGTAGATGGAGTTCCAATCGGAAGAGAAAATTCGGTTGAAAAAATCCGGCAATATACATACCCTTGTAAATTTTATAAAATTCCCAAAAAACTACTGACTGGAAAAACTGCTGTTGATGTAAAATTTCAGGTAGATGCAAACAAAAATATCAGTTTCTATGGCATTGCCATAGTTAAAGATGCTTATTTACAAAAATACCGTTGGGAAGTTCAAAAGTCTGAGCAGAACAATGATATACGTTACGAAGCCGAATGGGCGCAACCACGTATTATCCGAAACGATAACAAGGTACCTCCTTTTATTCCAGAACAAAATTATGTGGAATACGATGGGAAATCGGAACGTAGCGCATACGTGAAAGCAATGAATACTTATCGTCAGTTTAACAATATTTATGTAAACGAAAGCGGAAATTATGAAATGACGATTCAATATGCTTTTCGTTCATCAAACAACGCTATTTACAATTTGTATATAAACGGCGACCGGCAAACAATAGAATTTGAACCTACAGGAGGTATCTCAAATTTTCAACCCAAAGAAGTGTTGATACCTTTATCTCAAGGATTTAACACTATTTCTTTAAACGCAATAGACATCCCGTTTATTAACATTGATTACATCGAATTGAATACTCAACTCATCACGGGAATTATTCCCGAAAAAAAAAATGATAATAAAATCCATATTTCCTGTTGTAATAGTGAGCAATTGATAGTTTATTGCGACAAACAGACATACATTGATACTATTTACAGTATATATAATATGAGTGGAAAAAAATTCATTTCCGGAACAATAGATCTTCGTCAAAAAGCATCAATCAATATTTCTTCGCTGATTACGGGAGTATATATTGCGGAGTTCAAAAACAGACAATTATTGGAGGCAACTTGTTTTATAAAATAAATTATTGCTTCCAGAATTTTTGTCAGACGAGGAAGTAAAGTATATTTTGTCCGAATCAGCCTTGTACCTGAAAATATGCTGCAATGGGTTTACTAATTATCTTCTTTCTCGGGTTTAGTGGTAATCATTCGTATTTTCTGTGCATTTTCGATTGCTTTCACGGCAATGTCTTTCACAGTGGCTTCGGCGCGATTTGCTTTATCGGCATATTCTTTCAACAGTTCCTGCTGTTCTTTGATTTTTTCCTGCAAAGATGCGATAATCTGGTCTTTCAGACGAATATCCGCAACACTTTGTTTTTCCATCAGTTGGATGTCGAATCCATATTTCGCTTGAAGCTGTTTGGAAACTTCCGCTTCCTTATCTTTCAAAGCTTTCTCTAATTTTGCAGGAAATTCTTCATTGTTTTTACGCAATTCGGCAAGTTCGGCTTCCGTATTTTTCAGATTCAATTCACGCAAAGAAATATCCTGTTCAAATCTTGCTTTTTTATCGACCAATTCTTTTTCAAGTTGTAGTTTTTTTGTATCATACTCATCCTGTTCCTTTTGCCGATGGATTTTCTGATTATATACATATTCCTCTTCTTCGCGTTTCCTGCGTTTGGTCAATTCGTCGGCATATTCCTTTTCTTCGGTTTTTTGCTTTGTTTTTACAATTTCCCACTGTTCTCTTTGTGTAGCTATTTCGGTGGCAAAAGCTTCACTCTTTTCTTTCATTTCTTTCTCGAAAGTTTCTTTTTTCTCCTTTTGTACCAACAACATAGCTGCCAACGAATCGGTGTTTGCCGATAAGGAATATAAATCTTCGAGCGATTTCTTTTCTACTGTGATGGCAGCGCGAATTTCTTCCAGTTTTCTAAACTCATCGCTTAAACTTTTAAGAATTTCGTCTAATGAATTAGCTAAATCAGCCTTGAGAGCTGAAATATTTTTTACGATAGTTTCGTTAGAAATTTTGGCTACCTTGTCCAGCGTTTCTTTTCTTTGCTTCTCTTCCTGAATCTGCTTTGGAACATCCGCTTTTGCTGTTTGAACATCCTTTAATAAACCTTCATAAGCTTTTAATATTTCCGCTTTTGTGTTTTTTTCTGTTACTTCCATTGTGTTCTATATTTATTTGTTAATTCCTTCCGTATTGCAAAGGTATAATATTTTTTGTATTTTTGTAATTGATTTAAGGAACAAAGATAAAAAAAATTTGAAGTCTTTACGACGTTTTGGGCGCTTTTAGCATCTATAGTATATATTAACATTAATTTCATAGAACAATGAAAGCAAAGATTTTTTTAATTCCGATAGTAATTATTTCTAATTTAGTTTCCTGTGATAAGAAATCGGACGATTTTATTCCATCGCAAGAAAACATTTCGGAAATAAAAGTTAATGATAAGAATTATACGATAGTAAGCATTTCTTTCAGTGATGAAAATAATGGAATTGAAACATTGTA
>Ga0209629_10000437_pt1 | contig 22816 bp, 10 predicted proteins | sample TergutCu122P5_FD_187286 | JGI IMG/M metagenome (GOLD analysis project Ga0209629, IMG submission 187286) | Cubitermes ugandensis P5 segment gut microbial communities from Kakamega Forest, Kenya - Cu122 P5 (SPAdes) (version 2) | ecosystem: Host-associated > Arthropoda: Insects > Digestive system...
CAGGTGCACTAAGAGTGTACCATTATATGACACTGGCGATTGGTTTTGTTGTAACCCTATATTAGCGCATTACTTTGCGCAAATTGTGTGTATGTGTGTGCATGTGCGTGCGCGCGCCTCATTTGGGTCCAAAAATGACCATTGATACTGCCAGCAGACATCTAGAGCGTTATGCCAACCTGCTTTGCAGCAGTGACACTGAATTTATTTATGAAAATTGTCAGACAGTATACAAGAGGCAGGTCACCATGACGCCCCTGTAAATGTACCCTACTCTATCGTCACACTCCACCCCAAAACACTAACTGCTAACAAACAGTCTCCTCATTTCTGTCAAGTTCCATATACGTTGTTTTTCAAAGTTTACACAAAACGTGGAAACTTAAACATTATAGCCAATATGTTTAAAACATAAAATAAACATACTTCATGACAATAATGTTTACAAGCTTCTGTATGCTTCGCATAGAAGGGGATGTAAAACTTTACACTGATCTTAATGAGTTTTCCGAGCTTCAAGATCAATAGATGGGGTCAAAAGTTATTGAACTTGTGAAATAGTATAACAGAATTAGTAAACATAATTAACTCCACAACACAGAATATGCCTTAAGAACTTGCTCAACTGATCTACGCATTGAGATCATGGACCCCCAGTACAATGCTGAGTCATTTCAATACAGGTCACATTCCGCATTCAGTTCAAGATCCCCACGGTTAGCGTCCGGTATCTCAAGATTTTGCCGAAGGTTTACCAACCAAATTTTTTTTCGGTTTTGGTTTGTCCAATACGTGCTACATGTTCTGTCCACCCTATCCTTCTTTACTGAATCACAAAAACAACATCGGGCGAGCAGTAATACTATAAAGTTGAACCTAAGGTAACCGTTTTCACACAAAAACGTATTTCCCAGTGCAAAAATAGAGCAATCCCTGGACAGGCCCTGAGGGTTACAGAATGTTGAAGCTCACAGAACATGAAGGTGACAAGGCTGTCTGCACTACGCACCGGCCGTCTTTTCCCCCAGGAAGTATTCCTGGTACGTACTTCTGTTAGAGGCTGAGTCGACCCCAGGGCAATGGTGCTGCCGGAAGGATTATACCAATGAAAATAACACTATCTGGAATAATCGAACCGGCACCCTTCCGTCTTGTAGAGCAGTGTTTCAACCAACTGCCCCAATGCGTGCCTCATTCCACAGTGTACAGAACTTCCTTCACATGCTTTCACCTTAAATGGAGACTACACGGGCGATGCTTGTCAGCCTAAGGAAAGCTATATTGCCACTATATATGTCAGCAAGTAATAACGATTAGGAGCCCACAGCAGAAATAGAGTTGCCAGTACAGTGTCCACATCTGCATATTGTTATTCCAATAATTTCAGTAGCTAGCCTTTTCGGGACCTTTCAAGTTACTGGGGCTGGTCACTTTGAAGGAGATTTGCTTTCCACAGTTACGTATTGAAATTTCAACGGCCTATGTGCTAACTAACAATTACAAAGTTCAGTGACCAGTTCTTTGCTTAACATACGTATATTAAAACAAATTCGCGCCGAGAAGGTTAGTGTAAGCTTAACGCTCTATAAGGAGATAGTCCAACCTATTTGACAAAGAGCCACAAAGTCACCGTGGACTGGTTAGTGGGCCGAACGTGTAATGATCACAGTAAGTTGTATATGAAGGCTCTTAAGGCATGATGGGTCAAGAGAAGTTGGAAAGACCAAGAACACATCGAGCTTTAGACAAACAGGCAAAAGGGACAAGGTAAAATTTACCCTAGAACAGACCACGAAGGTCCAAAAGGGAAGTAAATGTATAGCTTTACTCTTCCTTTAAACTTGGCCATAGATGGGGGTGGATGGTCAATACGACCACTGCCGCTATACCCTCGGAAAACAGATCTGGTACCTACTTTATAGGAGGTTGTATGGGCCTCGGGGACAATGTGGATGGGTACGGAAAACCTCGCTTCCGCCGGGATTCGATTCCCGGACAGTCCATCCCGTAGCAAGTCGCTGTATCGACTATGCTATCCCGGCCCATTCAGAGAAACAGGTTCTAGGAGCTAAACCTACAACACCTTTATGATGATTATGATCATGATGGTGATATTCAGTGGCCGTCCAACCATTCGACACTGTACAATCTGATTTATCGACAAAATTATTATGTGAAACATAAATATATCATACGGGTTTCATGAAGATATGTAACTTTATTACAGTACAGAAGTCGTAAGCCGCCTACATGTTTAGGCCACCTATTGTGGCCATCTATAAGGTGGTGTTTTTCGGAAGGTATATTACAGAGAACATAAAACCCAATTTACAGATTTAAATAATAAGTTTTAAATATAAGGTTTAAAATATTTGTTAAAATATAAAATGTTGATAAAATTATTGGTGCTAAATTCCATGAGTGAGGGGTCTTCATGTGCTGTGCATTTCAGGGTGGCGATACGATATACTCGTAGAGTACTTGAACACTCTTCACTCACGCAATTTGGCACAAATAATTTTATTAGCATTTTATATTTTAACACATATTTTAAACCTTACTTATAAAACTAAATGTTTTATATTTGTAAATTGGTGTTGATGTTCTTTGTAATATATCCTCTGAAAAAACACCTCCCTGAAGATGGCCAAAAAAGGTGGCCGAAACACGTAGACAGCTTACGAAGTCTATAGTGCAATAAATTCACATATTTTCATAAGCACGTTTTGGTTTTAAACTCATAATGAATCATCAGTGCATGGTCACGAATTATTTAAAATTTAAAATAAATCTTGCGGATTCACCTTCCTGTGCCCTGATAACGCAGAGAGCTTGTTGCGAGTTTTGAGATTCTGGCAGCCGCATTGCTCAAAATTGGAGACTTCTGCAATGTGACGCCTTGTCTTTGGGAAAGTAATTCTCGACGTTTCGAAGGATCGCTGTGTATTCGTCTCCAGAGTCAAACACTCTAAAAACTACTAAACCAACGACACAGCCTAACATCCCAGAAGAATTGAAATTTCCAGATAACAGGTTCCCCTGAAATGTCGGTAAATTTCTACCAGACAATGTGGTGTCACATCCAAGAAGACAGTAATATTCATAGTTACAGGTGCGTGAACAGTCACAAATAAAATTTATTCTCTAGTTTGTTGCATGTGATATACCTTCAGGGAGTATGAACCTGTCGTGACATCTGGTAACAGTTCAGCACAAATACTGCGACATTCTCTCAAAGGAAATGTACAACCTTCACATAAATTCAGCATGGTAAGCGTCAGAGCGATATTTTAGACTGTTTTGTCTTCAGTCGTCTACCGCACATCAGATATGGAGAACGTCTTGGATGTTACAACTTATGCGTTTCGTGTTTCATTTGTCCTTAACGATCATACCAACTTCTGACATTACAGTTGCCAGCTCGTACGCCGCCAAAGATTTCGCCATGTTTTCTTTTCACTAAAACTTCAGTTATCTGAAAGTTGTCGTATTGACTGGTGTATGTATCAACTGAAGGATCGCGCCACTGACAGGCGCTTATTTAGCCGAGGGATCTGTTTTGTTTCGAAGTCAGTCGGTCCTTGAAAACTACCCTTAAATATTTTCTTCCCCCCACCCCTTTTTTTGTAGCTTGCTAATAGACTGAGGCAACTTGTTTGCTTCTCCTAACCTAACCTAACCTAACCTAACCCGCTGTGTGAAAACACTGTTCTTGTGGTTATGTTTCTTCACTGTTTCAACAATACATCTTTCCAATTGTTCGCTCGCTTCTTTTTGTCAGCTTAACTTCTGGAATAACTCGAAACTTTTTAAATTTTCCGTCAGCTTCAAATGTTACACGAATATTTATATCCTCAAGTCTTGTTCGAATTAAGTAGGCCGAAAAATCTTAAAGGTGAGGACTCCTCGAAAGAGACCATGGACCAGAGCAGATCAGTCATACTGACAAGAAGACTGCGTTCAACCCCAACTGAAATGATCAGTGAAAACAATGGGAAGACCAAGTTAGTGGCATATTCTTATCCACACGAACATGTTTAGCTTTGTGCGGTGGACTTCAACAGTCTGGTGCAAATTAATTTTCCAGAAGTTCTTTAATCTTAAAAGTTCAAAAGTGGCCACTAGATAACAGGAGATCAGGGAAAACAAACACAAAACACTGTACAGTAACGTGTCGAGTTGAGCTCGACACTGGATCTGGTACAGCGAAAGGGCTGTCGAATTTAACTCTATATTTAACAGATAAGGATTAACGGACATTTTATTGGACACTTTCTGCGTACAGTTGCGCATTAACAGGCAAAAATATAGATATATAACGTGTATAAAGTTTTTCACAAACGATAATTCAATTTTATTCATATTGTTTTGAAATATTTTTCCATAATTTCGTAATACATGGTTCTTGATATTAGAAATGTACACTCTTTTGTTTCCCCTCTTGAGACACTTCACAGGGACAACAATTTTTCATTCCATGTTGTTAGTATTATTAGGATTTTTTCACGTTCCATAAATCATTTATAGTACAAGGATGTAGAATGTCTTTATGATTGTAATGTAGGGTATACAAGGGGCCGGAACAGCGTAGACGGTGTAGTGACTGGATAGGGTCTGAACGGCTCGGGGGTTCGAAACCCGGTAGACGCGAGTTTTACGCACCCCTTCCGACCGGCCGTGAGGGCTACCCAACCTCCTGTACAGTGGGTATGGGGTCTTTCTCGGGGGTAAAGTGGCCAGGGCGTGGCGTTGACCACGCATCTCCACCTAGCACCAAGCTTTCTCCTTTCAGTGGCATGTTACGGGTTGACACCTTTACCCATACTACGATTCAGATATGACATACCTGATTTGTACAGCTATTTACAGTTGTAAGTCTTGATTGAAGCTTTCGCGGCGACAGAATTCAATAAACCCTTCTCGGACGGACAGTCGCGTCAAGGTGTGAAATTTCTCCAACGTTTCAGGGACGGAGTCAATCCCTGAAACTTTGTTGAAATTTCACACCTTGACGCGACTGTCCGTCCGAGAAGATTTTATTGAATTTACAGATATTTCTTTTAAAGTTTTGCCATGTTTCTTACAACGGAAGGCGGTAATGAAGATGTGTATTCACTGCTAAGAGAAATACATTACTCTACAAATTGACAAACTACGTTATAACAACTTCATCACTTATTTTATTTTTATAACACATCTGTAAACTAAAACATGTTTTATAGTCATCATAAATTATATGAAGTTGCTTTCGTCAAAGTTTAATGCAAATTTATTCAATTCTGCGTAGGCAACATGAATGAAATTTTGAATGTGATTCCCTTAAGAATGTTATATGGGGTGGCACACTCAAGGTTGAGCTACAGAAAGGCGTACATATGGTAGTTTTGTCATTTATGATAAGTTCCAGAGAAAAATGTAGACAGTGCTATAATGTAAAGAAAGAAATTTTAACATTGACTGTAGTCATTATTTAGCCTGTGAGTACTGTTTCTATGAAGTTCATTGAATATGCTGTCAAGCTTTATAATGATATTAGTATCAGCAAATTACAATGTATTAATTTTATATTATCAGTAATAAAACTAATAAAGTTAGAACCGCAAAATAAACCATCCAAATCTTCAGTGTCAAAACCGCCGTTTCTTTTTCAGCTGCTCTCCTGCGTGGCAAATAAAGGCGCAAGAGCTGCCACGTTCCGGACAACACCAGACAGGACTGCATGTCTGACCGTGACTTACCCGACTGGATCGTCGGCATTAGTTTTTACCGCTTTTCCTAACAGACTGGTCTCGTCTGGTTTGTTTTCCGCACTCAAAACGATAGCTGCAAATAGGGGTGGACAGATCTTTCCTCCGAAATTCTAGGCCCCAGAATGGTGACATGAATCTAGTACCATAAAATGACCTACAAATATTAACACAACCTTACGAAGTGCAGTCGCCACAGCTACCTCCAGCCCTACTGTTAAAGATCTGCAATTAAACCGGGAGATATCTGGCTTCAAATATGTCACGATCGCATCTAGACCGAACATTATGTAATGCCCCGCAGTGATAAAGAAGCTACAGTTTAAAGTTCACCCCGTAACCTGTCATGAAGGCCCTGAAGGGGGAGTAGACCTATACCTCTACTCTTTCTTTAACCTCGGCGCTAGTTAGGGGTGGGAGGCGAGCGCCACGTCCTAGACGCTTTAAACTCTGGAGTGATCCGATACCATTTTACAGGAGGCTGTGTGGGCCTCAAGGCCGGTCTCGAGGGGACGGAAAATTTAACCCCCGGCCGGATTCAATTCCCGGACCCTCCAGCCCGTAGCTAGTCGCTATGACTTCACTAGCCCGGCCCACCCACAATGCTAGTTCCTATTATAAAGTACTCTGTCTGATTCGTGATCTAGGTACTGGTAATTTAACGAGGCTTTTCGTAATATCCCTTATCCCCCATAAGTAGGTTTTAATAGGCCACGACCGCTCCTTGTGTAAATTTCACCCTGCATTATTTTTATCGTATAATTCGACACTACGCAGCGTAATGCAGAAGCTACAGCACCTTTAACTGATAATATACGTAAGAACAGCAACTTAGTACGCACTGTAGAGTCTCGGCTTCGATTCCAGGCCAGTACGCGTGGAGTGTATGGTGGAAACAGAAGCACTAGGACAGATTTTTCTCCGTATAATTCGGTTTTCTTTTGTTAGTACCATTCCAGTAATGGTCCATACCCGTATTTCGTTTATCATTGATACTAATTAATGACAATGCCTTTAAACGAATGCGTCTATCTGTAGAACACACGCTGGATAGATAACCAATGTGTATGATGACATGGCGGGGTCTTGTCAATACTCAGAGACAGGCCCGAAAATTAATTTCGGGCTCTAGATCAACTGCAAAGAAAATATTGCTGTCTTTAAATAGGACGCAATTCAGGTTTGTTACTGGTCTCCTTACTGGGCATAACACCTTGAAAAGACATCTTCACTTAATGGGGCTGATCGATAGCCCCCTATGTAGGAGGTACGGAGCAGAGGAGGAAAACTCAGCCCACATTTTGTGTGAGTGTGAAACTCTGGCTTCACTCAGACGTGCATAATTGGGTTCCTTTTTCTTGGATCCAGAGGATGTTACGAGTCTATGTATGGGGGCCATCTGGAACTTCAGTAAAGGAACTAGGCTCCCTTGACTTGATATCAGACCATGGGGCAAAAAGAGCCCGTCTAAAGTCCTAGGTGTATCGGGACAGAAAGACTCGAACCCAATCACAAATCTAATCTAATCTAATCTGCACAATAGAGTTTCTTACAATTGCGGCAACTTAACCATTTATCACTCTTTCCTACATTACACTAGACGAAAACCTTCATTAATGCCATTGGTATTAAATTTATGAATACTCTGCTAATAATTGCCTTGTCTTATTAAAATCTTAAAAATGTAACTTAACTCATACTTAAAATATTTAGAATGATTGTAATTCAATTAGTTAAATAAGGGTATTGTTATTATCACTCATTTGATTATTTGGATCCAAACAGTTGTCCTGTACGAATTATATTGTGCTGTAACTTTATTTTAACTTACAGTTGACAGTTTCTTTCCTTGTTGGCACTTCTGGCATTTTATGAAGGTGTGGATTTGTAAATATATTTTTATTAAGTTACAGTCTTTATATTCACTGCTGTGTAGGATTTTAATCATTTGTGTCACTGTTATTTCTGTTGATGCATTATCTTACACACACATTTTAATTTTACTGCACTTAGTGTATGCTTTTTGTTTCGTCTTGTCCTGTGACTAAAATGCTGATAACTGTACACCACTGTGTTGCTGTCCTCACTTTCTGTTTGGGGAAGTATCGTCTTTGCACTCAGAATCTGAAGTTTTATTGGATATTACTGTTATTCGTGTTCACCGTAGCGTTGTTTGACTTGCACTATTGTGTAGTGGTGTTCGACAATATATCCTTCCTCTTACACAGCTATCGATTATGTCTGTTTCGATGAACGATAGGTAAGTTAAAGGGCTTTCACCAAATTTTGTTTTATAATACAATAGTCTTTTCATATTTACGTATGTATAAAATTGTATATATTTTCATTAAAGGACTTTTAATTACTTTCGTACGCCCATTATTTATTATATTCATCTTTGTTCCTGTCTATGGCACAGTACGCGTTTTGAAAATTATGATTTATTTACATTACGCTTATTGTCATGTACGTGCATGTTTGGAACATTTTATTACAGGCATTCTACCTGCTTGACTAACATAACTCCCCTCGCCACTTTTACGTATTAATTTGCAGATACCAATTTTTGGTATAATTATCTATTGTTGGATTTTTCCTGACTTAATTTTTGACAGTATTTTCTACACGGAAGGCTATTGTAATTTTGGTGTTCCTGAATATTTTGATTAGGATTCTGACAGGTTTGTGGAATGCGTACGCTTCATCCCCCTTTTTCTCATTTAATCTCTGGATTTCTGTGGGGTTATTCGGCTTTTTTTCATTTCATTTGAAGTTGTTTTTAAGTTATATTCCAAAGCTGACCAGAATGCGGTTCGCACACTTCACTGGTGGGGCCTACTTTGGCAGCGTTTAATCGGGTACTGAACAGTGTTGTTATTGTAAGTGTGACTTCATGAATACAGACGTGGATCTTGCAAACATTTCCTCCTAAACTGCAGTTGTCAAAGCTCATCTAGCTGGCCAACCCTATTTTATTCATATTAATTTCTGTTGCTTTATCCTATCAATTTATTTTGATATTTCGTTATCTGTGGTTTTAGCTCCGTGTTTCTAACCTAAGAGATATATAAAAGTGCATTCCTAGACAAACTAATATTATATGATTCGACACTAGGCACAGAACGGCAGACTACCCCAATCACAACAGTAAGCATCATCTAATAAAGAAGTTTTGACCTTAACCCTATACGAAAAAGAAAGTGAAATTCTAACGGGAATCTATCTAGCACCAACAGCAACAGATGGGAATGTGTATTATACATCAGGACACCACAAGGAAGGAGGGAGACAAACTTTACATGCTTGTTGATTTAAATAGTTTAATCTAAATACTTTCAAATGTTTTAAACATTAACATAGGTAAATTTTAAGCTTTTGAACTTTAAACCCCAAGATTAATTTATGCTCCATAATTTTAAAATAATTTACACTTTCCGTTCATTGATTGTACTCGTGTGTTTTGTATGGATCTAAAAACAAGCAGCGATTATTTCCTTATACAATATTAACTGAGGGGTTTTTACAAACCTGACGGTGTGTCTGTGTACTGTGCGGTAAAATCTATATATTTAAATAAAATTCAGGTTAAATTTCTTCTTAAGAGGGTTAATATTGCAAGATCAGTGTTGACAGAATATTCGTAAATGCACTACTAAAAACAGTGATCATGATTTCTATTAAAAAAACCGAAACGCGCCTGTAAAGATATAGAAAAAAGGAGCTCTACGATTACTAATAGACTGCTGCAATTGTAAAAAAAAACTGTATTCTAAATAGGCTAAAACCATATGGAATAATAAATTACAATATACTTAAGCTTTGGCTGTCCCTGCGAAGCATAATCCATCTTGAAACATCAGTCGTCAATTAGCAGGCCAAGAAATGTTTGTTACTGTGTTCACCAGTCCCTATACCGAATCAATCGAATCCACTCCATCCTTTCACATCCCATCTGACCAATATCTTGTCTAATATTATCTTAAAATACACGTCTATATTTTTACACGCGGTTACTTTTATTCAGAATTTTTCAACAAGAGTTTATTGAGATTTCTTAAAGTCTTTAGATGGTGCATCGAAATGATAACAGCAGTAAAGTAGCTGCTCTTAGTGTTTCATTAATCCTTTTAAAATAAGTTAACATTTGGGACACAACAAGCCACTTTGTACCGTCATTTGATGATTTTACAGGTGTGACGGTGGACAATATGTAGTTAGGCAAACAGTTCCCACTACTACCCTGAAGATGGAGGCAGCACATACCACCAAATTGTTTGTGCATATTTACTAAACAATGCTGCACTGCTTTACGCAGCACAGTTTTGTTGAAACAGTTTGGAGTTTCCTGAAGCCTGCCGTCCGCTGAAGTTGTTGTGTCTACAATGGAGGTCTCCAGCATGACCTTAAGAACTGCCCTATGCCCTCTGCATATCAGGGCACTACCGTGATATCAAGCAGATAACTGTTAATATCCCTCCGTCATGTAATTGAAATTTTACTCAGGAACATTTTTACTGTAACTACAACTTCGAAATTACGAGGGGGTGCTGATAAGTCATTAGCCCAACCGGGAAGGAAACAAGCTACAGCAACCAAACTCGGGATTTATTCAACACACTCCCCACGCAGCTTAATTCACTTCTTAGACCGTTGCTCTAACTTTTGCAAGCCACTCAAAAAAAAATTCAGAAATCTCTCCGTCCAAACAGGTCTCCGCGGTAGCAATGGCCTCCGCGTCGGAAGAAAAATGGCGACCTTTAAATTGTTTTTCAGTCCAGGGAACAGGTGGTAGTCCGACGGGGCCAGATCCGGAGAATAGGGTGGGTGATCAAGACATTGGAAGCCCAGGTAGGCCAGTTTCTTTTGTGTTGCAAGTGCCCGGTGAGCCGGGACATTGTCGTGCAAGAACAAGACCACCTTGGTGACTTTCCCGCAGCGTTTTTCCTTCAAAATGTCCTTCAATTGCACCAGCAGAGATGAGTAATACTCCGCGTTGATAGTTTGGCCCTTTGGATGATAATCATTGAGGATGATGCCGTCTTGATCCCAAAAAATCGGGGCGAGAACTTTTCCAGCGGATTTTTGCACTCGGAATTTTTTGGGGGCGAAGTGAGCTGCTATGCCGCCACTCCATTGATTGCTGCTTTGTCTCCGGGTCATAGCGATATAACCAGGTTTCGTCCAAGGTCATCAATCGCGACAGGAAATCATTTACGTACATTGGGCTGAAAAAATTCCAAATTTTGCTCAGACGACTGGCACCATTGACGTTTTTGATCCGCGTTCAAGCATTTCGGGACCCACTTCACGGAGAGCTTCCGCATGTCCAAATCTTCATGAATGGTGGATTCAACCCGCTCACGTGAGATGTCCAGTTGCTTAGCTATTGATTTAACCGAAATCTTCCAAGATTAGCTCGTGAATTTGATCAATAATCTCCGGGGTGTTCACTGTTTTGGGTCGTCCAGGACGAGGCGCAACATAGGTGGAAAAGTCACCATGTTTAAACTGGGTCACCCAGTTTTTGACGGTGGCATACGGTGGCGGGTTTTCCCCTAATGTTTCTTTCAGAATGGCGTGCATTTCCTTCGCTGCTTTGCCTTGCAGGAAAAAAAATTACTTGATGACAGTTCGCGTCTCGATGTTGTTGAAATCGCGCGCGTCGCCTGGCATGCTTCCTTTCAGCCTTTGTAACAAGAAAAAACTTACAATGCTGCACATGAACAGACTCCTCTCTCCAAAAACACTGTCGATTCCGTCCTAAGATATGGGGAAGAAGGTCGGGCTAAAGACTTATCAGCATCCCCTTGTTTAATATTTAATTTTGTCACCTCTCATTATGAAGGAAGAAGACAGATTGAGTTTGTCTGAGAAAAAGGGGTGAGGACATTATTTGACGCCGAAGGGTGAAGATGAAGTTGAAGGACGAAGAAGGCTGCGGCGAGCGTCATGATTTATAAAGTCCACAAGATATATTATTATTATTGCGAAATCTGAGGTTTTCAGAGCGATGTCGAAGGACATTTATATATTCTGGGGTATCTCAGAGGCTATAATATTCTTGGTTTAATTAACTGTACTTTCGACTGGTAATATTGTATAACGTTGAATTATAGGATGGTTAAGCCATGCCATGGCTCAAGCGGTTAGTCGCCGGCCAGTCTATATGAGATTTCTGGTGGACAAAGTCGCACTTGGATGGGTATTCCAACGAATACTTTGGCGTAACCGTGTCAGTATCAATCCATCAACCCTCCATGTTTACTGACTCATTCGTCTATGACCGACGCGTTAATTATTTCAAGAAATTCAACTATCTGGATAGCACGAGAAGAAAAATGCAAGATATAAGTGCGAAATTAAATCCAGGACTACCATGGAGAAAACAGTATTCAACAAGTAGGATACTCATTTCATCATCAAATTGGGCTCAAATTTAAGAAAGAAACTAATGAAATGTGATATATGGAGCACAGCTCTGTATGGTACTGAAATTATATTGAGTTTTAAAATTTGGTGCTGGAGAATAATGGAAAAGATAAATTGGACTGATCGTGTGAAAAATGAAGAAGTGTTACAAAGAGTCAAGGAGGAAAGGAACGTCCTGCAGGTAAGATAGGCAATGTACGTATAAACGTGACATTAATGTGCGTTCTTGCAAACATTGTTGCAGTGCTAAAGCAATAAGTATTAAATAATCTGAGATTGTGTGTGTGTGTGTGTGTGTGTGTGTGTGTGTGTATAGCCCATTGTCATCTGTGGCCTGTCCGGCTCTACAATATTTTTCCACATTATCTCATAAACAGCACGATTTTCGGAAATAAATATTTATTGAATACAAAATGTGTGTTTGATTTTCTCGACAAAGTTTGTCTGAAACATTTATCTGTCTAAGAAGAAATGAGCGTGATATGATCATATATATATATATATATTGGTCTTCATGTAAAGTACCCCTTATTCTTGTCCGATTTTAATTACACTGGAATTTTCTCGAAAGATTTTCGAAAAATATTCAAATATCAAATTTCACGAACCCCCCCCCCTCAGGGGGAGCCGAATTGTTTCCTGCGGGCGGGCGAACACACAGACGTGATGAAGCTAATAGTCGCTTTTCGCATTTTTGCGAAAGCGCCGAAAAATTAACACGGAGAGAAATCGCAAAGTCCACTCCATTACCAAATTTAGTTCGAAGACACACGACAATCGCACAACCGCTTGCAGTGGTTAAGTCAACAGAACAGTGAGGTAAAAGGTAAATTTTTTCCTGTCCAGACCGTGAAGGCAGATGGGAGGAGCAGAAGTAGAGCTTCACTCTTTCTTAACCTCGGCACTAGAAGGAGATTAGTGGTTAATTTCATCCTCCGGTCGCTTCACCCCCGGGAAACAACGCCGGTACCCACTGAATGGGAGGCTGGCTGGGCAAAAACATGGCTACCACCCCAGTCAGCATCCCTGTGTAAAGCGAACTCTAGGCGATAAATGTGTACTTTGGAACATTTTAGGGATATGTAATAAATATCTTTTCGACTAGGAATTTACAGTAAGAAGAATGTTTATATAAATTTACGAACAGAAGCGATCCTGAAGTTCCTGGGGCTAATTAACACATTACTGCTGTGTGTTTAACATTCCTTTGCCTTTATGCAGCAGTTGCTTTGCGCTATACGGGCACTGAACAGTGACCGTGTGAGGACCTCTTAGAGGGAGACGCTGTGAAACGTCCAGATCCTTAGCAGAAGTTACCACCCACAGAGCAGGCGGTTCGAGACGCCCTGTCCTTCACGTTACCTGACACCACTGTAACAGTCTTGGTAACCAAGATGAGGAGTAGAAAATCTTCCTGAACCTTCTTTTACTGATAAAAAAGTTCCTAAAATAAAAATATAAATGCAATTATTCAACATTGATGGGAGCTAAATTCTGTAATAAGAAAAAGATCATTGCGAGGGCCGCATAAAAAGACCTGGCCGGCCACTTGTTTGGGACGAAAGGAAAGAGCAAAAACCATGGTTTTTTTTAAAGAATTTTCAAGATTTCTAGTTCAAAGGAAGTGGGATTAACAGCAATGTTTACATCACCTAAGCTAGATTAATGCAATTAACGTGAACAGTGCAGGTGTACAAATCGAAATGCAAAAGTTACAGGCTTTGGAGTTACGATAATATCGAACGTTTTATGTGATTTGCCCTTCAACCAAAATCAGCCACAGAAATCGGCTGATAACTGGTACATTAAAATTTTAAAAAACAAAATGAGAACCTCAAAGAGTCTTAGATGAGCTTAAAACACCAACAGTACTGGTCCTTGTGATTTAAACTAGGTGTACATCTTGTTATATAAATGCGTATATAGTTGCAGTTTCATACAATGTTATGTTACAGTTATATTCTTATACCTGTGACATAACTGTGCTGTAAAAGCATATAATGATTTTTATAACACAGTTTTTAAAATCAAACATAAATTATATATATATATATCCTCAGGGTCAATCCGTTCCCCGTCCCCAACGAAAAATTCTGGGTGCGCGCCTGGAAGGGTGTTAGACTCCAGACTAGTGTATCTTTAAAAAAAAAGTTTTAAAGCCTACATTAATTAACCTGGAAAAGAACAGAATTAGCATGAATACTAGAATAAGGCGATTTAAGTTGTTATCAGGCTAGATCTAACTATGTGAAGTACGAAAAGGATGAACTTTGTAGATACCCACGGTATTTTGAATAGGTGGAAAATAGTTTCTGTCCTTTACTGAATGCACATAGGGTTAATGATGTTAGGTGTGCTGAAGTACACACAGCCGAACCACTAGTGTCCAGGCCAAGCGTCTTTGTGTTTGAAGCTGCTATTAGAAATCCGAAAAAAATTCAAATCATTATTTTTTTATCAAATTGCAGTAGAATCGATTAGAGCAGTTGGTAGAACATATGCCGAAAAAAATAGCGGGGTATCAGTTTGGATTTCAAAGTAACAGATCAACAAATAATTATGTATTGTGCACTCGTTAAATATTTCAGAAAAAATTAATAAAATGGTGCAGCCCATCAGCTCTTTATACACTCAAGAAACCTCTGACTCAGTTATGAGTTGGATCTGTATAATATTCTCACTGAGTTTGGTATAACCACTAAGTAGGTTAATTGAAATGTGAATGAAATATGTAGTAAAGTCTGGATGGACAAACATTTGACTGACACTTTTCGTGTTACTCATACCGAACATTTTCTTACATTCCATTCCGTATTTTAATTATTGCATTTTGTTGATTAAAATATGGAATTTGTCAGACACATTTGCTATTAAGAATGGCATGAAATAAGGGATGCTTCATCGCCATTGCTTTTCAGTTTTGCTTTAGAATATGCGATTAAGAAAGTCCGAGTAAACCAAGTGGGAAAAAATGGCTGGACACTTCAGGGTTTGGTCTGCGCTGATGATGTCATTTTACAAAACTAAAACATACAAATACTATATGTTCACGCCTTGTCAACAGAATGCAGGGAAAAATCGCATGATACGGATTGCTAAAAAGACACCCAAAAATGTGGCAAACTTCAAATATGTGGGAACAACTCTAACAAAAAAAATATAATAAAATAGATTAAAATCATATTTGAATAGATTAAAATCATATTAAATTCGGGGAATGCCTGCTAACGTTCGATTAAGAATCTTTCGCTTCCCTGTTCGCTGTCCAATAGCATAAACCTTAAAATCAAATTTTGTGTTTTTTTAAATTGGCGTGAATCTTGGTCTCTTACATTAGGGGTAGAAGGCAGGCTGAAGGTGTTTGAGAACATGGTGTTGAGAAAAGTATTTGGTCCTCAGAAGGAGAAAGTTTTATGGGATCGGAGAGAGTTTTTATGTTTGGGAACTTCCTAATCTGTTCTTCTCACCAAACGTTGTTATTGTGGCCAGTTCACGGAAGATGAGATGAGAGCATCATACACGAGTAACACATATGGGGGAGAACATAAATGTACACAGAGTTTTGGTGGGAAAAACTGAAAAAAAAGGAACCACTTAGAAAATCCGGGCGTAGATGGAAGAAAAATATTAAAGTGGCTCTTACAAGAAATAGACTGAAAGGGTGTAGACTGGATTCATCTGGCTCAAGACAGAGACAATTGGCGGGCTCCTGTAAACAAGGTAATGAAGCTTCGGGTTCCATGAAACGTAGCGAATTTTACCATATGAGGAACTATTAACTTCTCAAGTATTCTTCTCCAGGGACTTAACATAGAACAGCAGAGGGTAAGTGCCCTGCTCTGGATGCAGCCAGCTGTACATGTATAACTGGCCACACGTCCAAATGTTCAAACATCACACACACACACACACACACACACACACACACACAAACAAGCACGAATCTGCTGCGGAAAACACGAGTAGAAGAGGTACTACACTGCGTTATCATTTTTCCTCGCACTTCTTTAAATCATCGAGACCAGGGGCAGATCCAGGTTTTGTGAGGACTGAAACTTATACAATTTTTGGGGATCTCTTTAAGAAAGAAAAAAACGTAAAATTACGAATACAAAGTACGGAAGTGAATATTTATTTAGAATGAGAATATAAATCGCAACACATTTCAAATTTTAAAAAAACCGAAAAGTGCTACAAACATAAAATATCCAGAAATAATATATTTATTAATTAACTGCCTGACGCACCTCTAAAATACTTTTTTTCCTACATTTTTAGGCTGCATGCTCTTTGATAGCCTTTTCATATGACAACGATTTTGTAATATCAGTTTCTAAAAGGAGAACAGAAAGATAATTCAGTCTTTCTTCGAGCATGGTTGATCAAAATTTGTTTTTTATTGCTGCTAGTGTAGCAAAGTTCTTTCGGTTTTACAACTCGTTATTGGTAATGTCATGTAAATTTTTAGGATTGTTGTCAAATTTGTCAAAACCTCTACCAATTTCTCTCATGTATGAGCTGCAAGATCCCAGTTCGTTTCTAGAATATTGCTAGGGCCGCTACTAGGGCCATGGAAGGACATCATGCAAGTGAAGTGTCCTGAAGCTTAAGCTTCATTAGCTTCACGGTAAATCCGCCCTTGATCGAGAGTGTGGGACATCTCATGCGACTTGGTGTAATATTCGGCAGAGTGGTGGTGGAGTGGGGTTTCCACCGAGTTCCTTCGATTTCCCCTGCTAATCGCCTTTCCGCCACACTCGATACTCATTTTTCACCGCCCCCCTGAATTGCATGTTATACCCTGACAAAACAGCATGTTATCACACACTTTCACACTCAAGTTCGGGGCGTCATCTCTGACTGGCATTTGGAGTCAACAGGCTTTACTGTTTGGAAGAGGGCAAAAAAAAAGTGAAAGTACCTTTCTACCCAGTGTTCCCCGATTTCCAAAAAGCATTGCTTTTGGAGGGTTCCCAGACGTCGCACGTTTGTCCTTCTGGTAACAGCAGCATGCGGATGATGATGAGTATCGAGAATTGGTAGAATGATACAGACAGGGGACAACCGAAATACTAGGAGGAAAACATCTCCCAGTGCCACTTATTCACAATATATCTATCACAGACTTGCCTGTAATCGAACTCGGACCTCTGCGATGACAAGCCGGCGACTAACGACCCGAGTAATGACACGACTTTGAAGCCTGCGCTTCGTCTAAATAATATTTAAAATATTCAGTTTTTACCTCACAGGAAACACACCGAATTTCCATTACAAATACCCACCATTTAATAATATTTGGGGGAATTTTCATTATTCGTTTTGATTATCAAAAGAGACAAATAAATAAGCTATCTGAACAAAGCTTAGGGCTTTTTAGTCGCTTTACGTCCGTGCAGAATGTCTGTAAAATTGTCACATCCGTCTGTAAGCGTGCACAAACCAGGGAATCGTACAACGGTTGTCCAGGACATTTTATAAGAATTTTGCGGAAATATACCGAGTCGTTTTAGTTTTCATTTAGGTCGGATATTTCTAGGTTGGTTCCAGAGCCGGTGTGAATATTTTACACAACATAAATCTCTTGCCCCTAGCGGGGTACGAACTCTGGATCGTCCAACCTGTAGCCTAGTCACTATAGGCTACTGACTACGAAATTACACTACTATTTAATACTTCTCAGCAGCCACTTTAAACTTTTTTAAATTGTTGAATACCTTATTCCCTTAACAAGAGTGTTTCCTGGTCTCGTTGCAATGTAATTTGCTGTGCTGAGAGGAATAGGCCTGTATCATAGCCGGAATGTTGACAAGTTGTGTTGGAGGACAAATAGAAAAACACGTAGCCCTGTTTTTACGCTTCATTTCTTTTAAGTCTTTTTGCTTTAACACCCCTTGCAATATACAACACCTCTCATTTCCGATTTAACGTCCTTTAGGTGGCTGCAATCTATTACGCTAACCCCTGTCTGTTTTCTTACAGGAATATAATTTCTTATTTACCCCTTTGGTTTACGCCCACTTTTTCAGAAACACAACTAGGGCGTAAAACAAGTGTTTGGCGTATTGTCAGAGTCTGATTTATTAATTAAGATTCATTTGAACCTCAAAGTGGTAAATGGCCTGTTGTCAGGAGTTCCTAAACCAGTTGTGTGTGAAGAAAACATGATATTTCCCATAATATTGGGTTTTGGGCAAAAACGTAGGTGCCTGTACCTGTCCAGAATTTCAGCGTTCATGAAGCGGTTGTATGGAAATAATTTCTGTACGCCAAGAAAAGTTTTTTTTTTGTCCGGAAAACCGTAGGAGAGTTCGCACGGTTACAATTTGTTTCAAAAACTAGCGACCAGAATTGACAGCAGAGCAGACAGGAGACGGCTATACAGTAGCTGAAAAACAGGTTGTTACAAGTAAACAGGAGAGGGCTTTGTAACCCGTGGATGTCATTCTTTGTCAGATTCGTAGTTATTGTATCTAATTTTTCTACATCAGAAACATATTAGCTACTACTCGTTTAGTCTCCTAATTATTCACACATTTCTGATGCTTACCGGGACTCTTGTAAAGAAGTGGCAATTCGTAAATCGCGTCTCGTGTTACAGGAAAGACAAGACAAACAATGTACGTATATCGTAAAACTAAAGGCACCTTCGCGTAACCATTGTTGCAGTGGACAAACAGTTAGTATTAAATATGACTTGTGTGTGTTTGTATTCTTGCCTTAGATATGTGGCATCTTTTCTGCGCCATATTATATTGTCCTCTGTGGCCTGTCTGTTTCTACCATATTTTTCCACATTATCTCATAAACAGCACAATTTTCCGGAAGAAGTTATGGAACATAAAATGTGTATTTTGATTTTCTGTATAATTTACTTCTGAGACATTTATAATTCTAAGAAGAATTCAGCGAGATACTATCACATATTTACATTGGCCTTTATGTAAGGTACCAGTTATTCTTTTCAGATTTTAATCAAAATTGAATTCACGCAAATTTTAATTTTCTATACAGATTTTAGAAAACCCCCTCAAATACCAAACTGCATGAAAATCCATCCAGTCGGAGGCGAGTTGTTCCATGCGGACAAACAGACGTGACTAAGCTAAGAGTCGCTTTTCGCAATTTTGCAAAGGCGCCAAAAAAAAAGAAGATAGGTGGCGGGAATGTCTTATTCCCGCCACCTATAGCACAGGCAGTCACAATGTAACCTGATTGCTGGGGTGCCGTATCCCTAACTCAGTTATTGCAAGGAGTCTCAAAATTTGGCTGGACGTCTCTCCTTGTAGTGAATTGTCTGTGCTGTCCTTGCACGTTACGCACGGACAGCTGTGAACTCCCACACTGCAGCCTGGTTGGCCACTCGGACCTTGGGCCCGTCCTGCTCCATTCAAGAAACAGAGGAAGCAGATGGCTCCTGCAATCATTTCAACATTACCAAGGTCACATACCTCCTGCTAGAGTTTCATGACAGGCCGTGCTGATGCGGATACAATTTCTGCGCGTTCAGTAACAGTACCATTAAAGCCCAACCTTATCCGTGTAGCATATGTCTGCCATACCATGACTAAAGCCATTGATCGCCGGCTGAGATCTTATTGCGCAAGCCCGGGTTCGATCCCACGTCAGTGTATGTGAGATTTGTGGTGGACAAAATGGCACTGGTAGAGGCTTTTCTCCGCTTACGTTGGGTTTGCCCTGCCAGTACCATTTCAGCAATGCTCCATGATCATTTTCATATACATGTTGCTCTTACCAGAAGGACAAACGGGCGAAGCCTGGGAATCTACAGTGCCTTTTCGGAAATCGGGGAACACTGGGCAGAAAAAAAGTACTTTCACCTTACGTGTTGATGTGAACGGTGTCTACTGCAGAGTTTATTACAAAGTGGCCAGGAAACAATATGACTGCGTCCCATGTCAATATTGCGCTATAGAATAGGCGAAACTTTAAGGAATAAATAGTACCCAGACTACGAAATAAAATTTTACTCATTTGTCTAACTAAAATGAAACAGGCTTCTAATCGCATTCAGAAACGGTACAGCAATGCTCGCACATCTCTGTAACGGGCGTGGCTATCGTCAGCGGCGTTGCTATGCTTTTTTGCGCCTGGGTCGAAAAATCACAGTGGCCGATACTAAAATAAATTATGAAAATTTAAATAATCATTATCATTTATTAAATTTCATTTTATTTGGCATCATAATTTAAAATTTGTTCATTCCAGAAAAAAATACTTTTTTCGTCATTTAAAATATTAGCTGATGTGCCATTGGCACTGTACCGCCACATTCCAAACTATGTCACTGGTTAGGCGGTAGGACAGACATCAACATCAGAAAGTCTACATTTTTACATAAATATTAGATGGGCCGTCTCGGAATCCGTCCGGAGAGTCTAGTGAAAACTTATGTCAGTCTTCGTACAGTCATTTCAACCCCAGTACCCGACAGTACCTCCCTGGGATATAATCAAACCACAATATGACACACATCTGTGTGGCCGAACGAAAACACACACGCTCCCATGCACCTATCGTAGACGCTTGTCAGAAATGAAAACATTTCCCCCAGTACACCTAGTTTATATTCTTTTTCTCTATGAATTTCAGTATCTCAATATAAACGTGGACATTTTTCCAGAACTTTTCGAGTAAACATGGTTAGGGGTTTTTGAAGAAGCTTGTTTTTCTTAATTCGGTCGACTGCAACAGGACTGCTGCCAGTGACGTAATGGACTTGTGAATTATAAGCCACGAGGCGGAGGAAAAAGAGATATGATTTGAAAGTACAATAAAAGGTCTGAACAAATAAAGGCAGCCAGAAGAGGGCGAACTATGCCTTGATCTGTCAAGTACGTAAAGAATTAAAAAGTTAATGTAACACAAGTTTACAAGCGATATGTAGGTTAGTAGAATTAGATAATAAAATACGGTTCAACGTCATTCATTCCGGTCTGTCTTATGAGAGGTCCATAGCATCTTCCAAAGCGAGTTCTGCCAGTGCGATCTAGTGCTTCCTCTTTCAATTTGCACTATCCTCGCTTTCCCTTACATTCATCCAGTAGCTGCTTACTTCTTCTTCCTCTTCTGCCCGTCACTTCTTTCCTTCCATTTATCTTTCCTTCAGTAACGTGTTTTAGAAGGCAGTTTTACGCAAGAGGTGACCAATCCAGTTGGCCTTCCTGCTTCTTATTGTTTGCAGGATATTCCTCTCCTTACTGACTCTACGTAATACTTTATCATTTCGCACACGATCGGTCTCACTGATCTTCTCCATCCTTCTCGAGCACCACGTTTCAGAGCTTTCCAGGCATCTAGCTTTGTATTGTGCTGAAACTGAGACACTTCTGCAAGTGTAATGTAACGGCAAGTAAAGCATAAAGTAAATTATGTAAAGGCCTACATCACTCACTAAGAAATTTCGCTTAACTCACTCAATAGACCTACGTAAAGAAAATAAATAAAATCAGGTCATATGATGATTCTGCCCAGGACTTCATCATCTTTGTTTTCATCATCATCATCATCATCATCATCTTTATTTTCCATTTATCCATTTTCGGGTACATTCCCAGGGATCTGGAAATAATCAAGTGTAATCATATAAAAGAACATAAAGTGTGGTACAATACAATACAGTAACAGCAATACTATCAACAGAATAATTGATTCGAGTGTACAATCATTTTGGCAACTCAAGATATCTGATGAAAATACGATAAATCATGATATAAATACAATAAGGTATAATTACATTCGCAAAGTACAATTTAAATATGTCTAGTTACTATGGTTATCAATATTGTTATTACTGTAATTTAAGTATTCACCTATGGAGTAAAATATATTATCTAAAAGAAATCTTTCTAATGTTTTTTTGAAAGCTTGCTTTTCATTAATTAAATCCTTTATATAGTCTGGTAGATGGTTAAAAATTTTTATGCCCATATAGTGAGCTCCTTTTTTATATTTAGTTAGGGTTGCAGCAGGTACATGAAGGTTGCTTGCATTTCTGGTGTTATGGCTATAAATTTCCAAATTCTTTGCAAATAAATGTTTGTTATTTACCACATACGTTAAAAGAGAAAATATGTACTTGCAATAAAAGGGTAATATTTTCATTTCTTTAAACAGTTTTCTGCATGAATCTGTTTTTTTTTGACTTAGTCAATATCCTTAGTATTTTCTTTTGCTGTCTAAATATTTTAATACTATTACCAGAATTACCTCAGTCTTTCCTGTTGTGAGGTGAGGGCAAGAGTATTCGTAGGCCACTGTGTGGCTTTGGTTGGGGCTGAAGTCTGTAATTATTACACTCTGTCTGCCCTTGTCACTTGAGTGACGCGAGACATAGTTACAGTGCGTTTGTCAATTGTTGTCCGGCACTTGTTAGCGCCGTACCCTTGTTTCCTGCAGCTGCCGGACATATCTCCGCCACTTACTGTCCGCCATTTTATAGACCAGTGACACAGAACACAATTCTTGATTTAATGTGAACACTTTCCATAATTGGTTTTCAAGCATAAATTCCTTAATCTGTAAGTAACGAAAGGCTTATGGCAACAAAAGTTCTGTGTCTGCCCCAGGAGCGCACCCAAAGATGGACTTCCCACCCGCAGCTCCTCCCCCCCCCCCAA
>Ga0209629_10000438_pt1 | contig 22804 bp, 18 predicted proteins | sample TergutCu122P5_FD_187286 | JGI IMG/M metagenome (GOLD analysis project Ga0209629, IMG submission 187286) | Cubitermes ugandensis P5 segment gut microbial communities from Kakamega Forest, Kenya - Cu122 P5 (SPAdes) (version 2) | ecosystem: Host-associated > Arthropoda: Insects > Digestive system...
TCATCCAAGATGTTACGACAATCGAGTAAAGAGCCTCCGGAAGCATATTTTGAAACTACTTCAGGCATTCCACCGATAACGATAAAGCGTAAAAACAATTCTCTTAATTTGCCGTGAACTTCATCGGATAGCGGGTTTTCGGGACTTGCCGACTTTAACTTCTCCAGCAGTGAATGTCGCTGAATTGCCGCCAAAAATTCCTCAAACGAAAACGGATACATATAAATCGAACGTATCCTTCCTACTGCAAATGAAGGTATTTTCCTTAAAGCAAATTCCAATAGCGAACCTGCAGCAATAACATGCAGTTCGGGCATCTGTTCATAAAAATAGCGTAACGACGAAAGAGCATCGGGGCACGATTGTATTTCGTCGAGAAAAAGTAACGTTTTTCCTTCCTTAACGGGAATTTCGTAGAGCGCGGTCAATTCATCGCAAATTAAATGAGGATTGGAATGCCGCTCAAAAATTTTCTTTGCGCCTGCGAAATCCTTATTTTCAAAATTAATTTCAAAATAATAATCGAATTGTTTTCCTGATTCCCTTACCGACGATGACTTGCCGACCTGTCTCGCTCCGCGCAACAGTAACGGTTTCCGGTTGACTGAGCTTTTCCATTCCTCCAAATCTTTATCTATTTTTCTCTCCAAATAACCCATAATCTTTCAATCTGAATTGAAGTACAAAGATAATATTAAAATTATTGGGGGCAATAATTATATAAAAATTATTATTATTGGGGGCAATAATTCCTAATTCTTAATTCCTAATTCTTAATTCCTAATTCTTAATTCCTAATTCCTAATTCCTAATTCCTCTTAAACTCTCCCGGCTTACGGTCTTTTATTTCAAGAGGTTTTGAATCACTTCCGCGACTCGCTCCAAATCGCTTTCAGTCAAAGAAGATCCGGAAGGCAAACATAATCCGTTGTCGAATAAAGTTTCGCTGACTTTTTCACCGTAGTAAGGGCAGTCGTTAAAAACCGGTTGCAGGTGCATCGGCTTCCATAAGGGGCGCGTTTCGATATTTGTTTTTTCCATTGCCAAACGTATGTCTTCGCGCGTTACTCCTCCCGTTTTGACGGGATCGATGAATATGGAAGTCAGCCAATAATTGGAGAAAAAAACCGGGGAAGGTTCGGTTTGGAAAGTAATGCCTTCAATATTTGACAGCCGGTTTCGATAATATCGATTGTTTTTCCTGCGCTGTTCGATTCGTTGAGGCAGCACTTCCATTTGTCCGCGTCCGACGCCGGCAACAATATTGCTCATCCGGTAGTTATATCCGATTTGCGAATGTTGGTAATGCGGAGCGGCGTCCCGCGCCTGGGTAGCCAGAAAACGCGCTTTTTTGATATGCTCTTTATTTTTTGAAACCAAAGCTCCTCCACCCGAAGTGGTGATGATTTTATTACCGTTGAACGACAAAGCGGCAAATTCGCCCAATGATCCGCAACGAACGCCGGCGTATTCGGATCCTAAAGCTTCTGCAGCATCTTCCAAAACGGGAATTTCATACTTGTCGGCAACCGCTCGAATCTCATTCATTTTTGCCGGCATCCCGTAGAGATGCACAGGAATAATAGCTTTGGGCTTTTTCCCTTTTTTGATTCTGTCGCGAATGGCTTCTTCCAGATATTCGGGCGACATATTCCAAGTATCCGGTTCGCTATCTACAAAAACCGGCGTCGCTCCCTGATATCGGATGGGATTTGCCGAAGCCGAAAATGTGAAACTCTGGCAGATTACTTCGTCGCCGGCTTCCACTCCCGAAAGAATCAGTCCCAGATGTAAAGCGGCTGTTCCGGCAGTCAAAGCGGCAACATAACACTTCCCCTCATTCCCCTCTCCATTTGGAGAGGGGGTAGGGGTGAGGTGTCCCTCTCCCAAAAACGACTCCAGGTCTTTTTCGAAAGCATCGACATTGGGACCCAATGGAACCACCCAATTGGTATCGAAAGCCTCTCGGATGTAATTTTGTTCATGCCCGCCCATGTGGGCAAGCGAAAGAAAAATGCGATTATTGTTCATAAAAAATTAAATACTTTCAATAAACGATACAAACTCATCGGACAACTTTTCTCTTGAAAAATGACTTTCTGCAAATTTACGTATATTATTACTTCTGTTTTTCCAACCGTCATCTTCATCTGCAAGTTTTATCAATCCTTCTGCAAATGCTTTAGGATCATTTGGAGGAACAACTATTCCCAAATCATTCTCTATAATCATATCAGCCAACAAGCCGGGATAGTTATTTAAAACCGGTAATCCGGAAGAAATGTAATCAAAAAATTTGTTTGGAGAAGTTCCATAATAAAAAGCGGGAATATCAGCTAAAATCATTAATCCGATATCGGCAGATGCAACAATTTTACTTAATTCTTTTTTGGGCATCGGATCATAAAATATACAATTATCTAATCCTTCTTTTTGCGCTCTATCAATTAAATGAGGCTTCATTTTCCCATCTCCGATAAATACTAACTTTATATCATTTCTGTTCATCTGTTTCAATTCTTTGCCGGCATCTAAAACAGCATCTAAACCATTGGCAATGCCGTGAGCGCCTGTAAAGACTGCTACTTTATCGTTTTTTTTGATTCCCGGTAGAGTAAAATTCTCTCGAAGATCGGGTTTGAACATTTCAAGATCACAACCATTGGGAATCAACATTATTCGTTTATGTTTTCCGGCTCTTTTTTTGATTCCGTCACAAATTCCGGGAGAAAGCCCAATGCAAGCATCGGCAGAACGATAACTCAACCATTCCAAAATACTCATTCCCCACAAAAAAACCGGATTTTTCATCCCCAATGCTCTCGGTAACTCGGGCCAAAGATCCCGAACTTCAAACACGAATTTCTTTTTACGAAAACACTTCATAACAATTCCGGGAATACCTGCTGTCAAAGGAGTAGAAGTTGCAAATAATAAATCGAAATCTTCTTTTAATGCAATTTTTATGCCATTCCATGCAAATCTGACAAATATAAAAGTCCTTTTTATAAGACCGTAATTATTGGAATAGGGTAAAGCAATTTGAATTACATCTATACCTTCAATGATTCCTCTTTTTATTCCTTTGATATTCGTTTTTGGTAAATCCAATCGAGCCGTTTCTCCGCATACCATACAAACAGAATGACCTCTATTGATTAATTGCTTTGCAAATTCGTAAGAACGGGTGCTTCCGGATTGTGAAGGAGTACCAAAATGTTGATGGAAATAGAGTATTTTCACTTTAATCTATTATATTACATTTATTTTTGTACTGATAGAACCCTCTTGAATATCAGTGTAAAAAATGATTTGGTCAATCATTTCTTTTTGCCCGTAATAAAGAGAACAATACGATTTTTTAACTTTTGCCGGTTGGGGAGAAATAAAATTCAAGATTTTAGTATCCGGAGTATGCCAAATCTGTTTCATAAATACGGATTCCGGTTTGTTTTTAATATGATCTTCTATTTCCCATTCCGGCTTATTTTTATATTTTCGAATTGACCGTTGATGTATTATTTGAGGATCAAGATAAGTGAAACACGATACTTCTCCGGTAAATTCATAATAATCATTGTATTCGGTCACTTTTGCTTTAATTGCCTGCGACCAATTCAACCATACAAAACGAGGACCTTTCAGCATTTGATCATAATCGTCTAACATTACGGTATTATGAGATTCCGTACCTCCGAAATACTTTGCACTTTCATCATCCGTATTGTATTTATAAGTACCTCCATCGACAAGAATGTTCTCTCCTTTATACCACACATCCAAATGCAGGTTATCGGCATGGGCAGGACGGTCTTTGTGTCGTCCGCACCGTATAAAAGTCAAAGTTTCCGGTTCTCGGATAAGATAATATCCTCCCGTCTCAAATTGAAGAATTCCCTGTTGTTTTTTTAACGGTTGAAAACGAAAAGAATTTTCCTTACCATACCAAAATCTATCCTCATAAATGGTTTGATATAGCGGCTTACCCGTCAACAAAATATGCAACGCATCCAACTGCGGACGATAATCACGATAATCATTGACGGATAATTTAAAGAATAAGGCGCCGTCATTTGAACCATAATTGGGCAGATACCCATTACTGTCTTCCTGACATTGATACAAGAAATTTAGAGATTTATATGCCTTTTCATATACAATATTGTTGAATTGATCGCCATTGAGTCCTGCAATTCGTATTGCCCATGTTAACAATTGGACAACTACCCGATGATAATTCATGCTGAATTGCAGATAGGTTCCATCATCATATATTTGATAAGCAATCTCTTCTTCAAACAGGTTTTTCCCTTTTTCTTTCCATTGAGAAGCATTCGGGAATTGAGGAAACAAAGCGGATACGATGTATAGCGTTAATGTTTCGGTAATGGCGTGATTGTTTCGCACCGTAATTATTGAAAAATTGATATTGTTATATACATGGTGCAATTGCCAATAAATTGATTGAATAATCTTTGAAAAAAGGTCTTCAGTCAAATTGGGTGAATTCTTATAGAAATACAAAGCAAAAATCCAATTGAGTATTCGCAATGAAATTTCCTGGCTGCATTTATAATTCGGTCCGCAATTGAGCGGATTCTTATCTATCCAATCCGTTATTTGTTGAAATACAAACTGCGAATGGTCTTCGTCGAAATGATAATCATAGCGAATAATTGTGTATAAAAAAGAAAAACGGGATTTTTCCCATACATATTTTATATCTCCGGCTTCTTTGCTTAAATCGTTTATTTGCGTCCAGTGTTTCCGAATGTCGTATCGAAATCCGCTGTCCGGATTGGTTACCAAATCATAATCCAATCCCAAATCGAAATATTGATAGCTGAAGAATTGAATTTTTCCGGATAATATATTGTTAAACGCTTCTTTCAAGGTATCAGTCGGTTTTTTCTCAAATGTAACAGCTTCTCGCGATGAGAAGAAAAAAGGTTGAGCGGAGGTTTTCCATTCCGTAAGAGGAATTATATTTTTTGTCATTGCGAGGGCGTTAGCCCGAAGCAATCCATCGGTTGGAAATTTCCGTTTTAACAGACCGGTTTTTCGTTGCAGTTCATAAAACAACCTGTATGAGAAATAACGGATTCCCATATTGGCGAGTATTTGACAAGCTTGTTTTATTTTATCGGTCAGCATTAATTAATTTTAATCCGGTGCCCCGTTTTTAAACTTTCGATGCAGGCAAAACTTGCTCGTGTGGTATTCACGATACTGTCGAACGGAATCAAGGCTTCCCCTCCGTTTTGAATTCGTTCATTTAAGAGGGCAAATTGAGATTGATGTCCCTTATCCTGCCGGCTTTTCATTTTGGAAAATCCTTTGAACCCATAACCTTTCAGTTCTTTCCAATTATCCAGAATCAATGTTCGTTCTTGGGAATAAACCTCTACCCGTTCTTTGGAATAGGCTTTACTTCCATTCGCAAAATAGTTGATAACGGCATTGGTTCCGTTTTCATATTTCAGCAGTATAGAAGCATTATCCGTATTTTCAGCCGGATGAGTTCCCATCGCATTCATGCAAACCGAAATAACTTTACTGTCTGCCAAATAAGAACATAAATCAATGAAATGGCAAGCTTCTCCAATAATTCGTCCGCCACCCGTTTGTAAATCATGCACCCAAACATCAGGAGGAATGAATCCCGCATTCATTGTAGCAACGATATTCATCGGTGATGAACCAAGCAATTGTTTCATTTTTACGGAAAAAGGAGAAAAGCGACGGTTAAAACCAACTGTTACCGAGAGGTCTTTCTTTTGCATGTAACAATCAATGATTTCAGATAATTCAGTTTCATTCAGGCATAAAGGTTTTTCAACAAATACATGTTTTCCGGCGCTCAAACCGTCCAAAACCATCCGGGCATGTGCGTTATGACGGGTAGTAATCAAAACAAGGCTCACTTCCGCATCTTGCAATATCTCTTTGTAATCGGAAACGGCATATTCCGCGCCGGCTTTTTTTGCCAACAGTTTGGCAGACAGTCCCTGAGCGCCGGCAATGTATTTAATGGAAGCCTTCGCCTTTTGTAAAGCCGGAAGCATGGTAGCGGAAGTAAAATTGCCGGCGCCGATAATCCCCATTTTTCCTGTCGAAGCCGCAAAGTTTGACGATGCAATTTTTATTTTAGCGCTGACATCAGTTTGCTCCGGATAAACCATAATCGAAGCAATGACGCCTTTTTTCTTCATATCGCCGTATATCCGTTCGTATTCGTTCAAAGGAACTCGCTCTGAAATAAGCGGTTTTACATCTAACGAACCGGATGCCATAGCGAACAGTATCGCTTCGAAATTTCGTTTTTCCGTCCAGCGAACAAAGCCAATCGGATAGTCCTGCCCTTTATTTTCGTAGGCTTCGTCGTATCGACCGGGACCATACGAACAGGAAACCTGAAAAGAGAGTTCTTTTTTATAAAAATCGTCCCGATGGATATTCAAATCCACCACGCCAACCAATACAATCCGTCCCCGTTTACGCGACATTTGCGCCGCCTGATGAACGATATCATCGCCTTTTGCCGAAGCGGTAATAAGAACGCCGTCACAACCGATCTGATCGGTTAAGTCCATGACTTGCTTAACGCTATCGCCGTCTTTATTGGGATTCAATGCAATAATGCCTTTGGATTTTGCTATTTCGATCTTCTGCGAATCGAAATCAATGCCGATGACACGGCAACCGTTGGCTTTCAGCAACTCAGCTGCAATCAAGCCGATAAGTCCCAAGCCGATAACGACAATCGTTTCGCCCAATGTCGGTTGCAGCAAGCGTATTCCTTGCAAGCCTATTGAACCGATTACAGTAAAAGCAGCCTCATCATCCGAGACAGTATCGGGAATTTTAGCAACCAAATTTTCAGGAACACAAACGATTTCGGCATGAGCGCCATTGGACGCTACCCGATCGCCTGTTTGAAAAGAACTGACGCCTTTCCCGACAGCGATAACTTTGCCTGCATTGCAATAGCCCAAAGGCAGAGGAACGCCTAATTTATTAAAAACCGCTTCCAATGTTGGCATTAACCCGTCGGACTTAATCTTATCCATAACCTGCTTTACTCTCTCCGGTTGCTGACGGGCTTTAGCGATTAAATTGGCTTTGCCGAATTCCACCAGCATACGCTCGGTTCCCAAAGAAACCAACGAGCGGGTGGTTTGAATCAGGACACAGCCTTCGCGTACTTGCGGAGCGGGAATTTCTTCCAGCAGGGTGTTACCTGTTTTCAGGTCTTGAATGAGTTGGTGCATGTGATCAGCGTTTAATAGACTTTTCAACACCTAATGCTCTCAATACTTTTGCCCCTGCATTGAATACATTTTCTTGATTCTTATAATCCCAATAAAACTTCTTAGGCATATTAAAATATTCTTTTAATTTTTCAGATGTTATTCCTAATTTAGTTGCAATATCATTAAATTCTTTATCAATTGAAGCTGGGTCGTAGGCAGGCTTTTTAAGTTTTTCAAGCGCATCTTCCCGTTTCATCTGACCAGTTAAAATAAGACTGGAATATTGTACTCTACGAGTATCAAAACCAAATCTCTCCGGTAACCAATATCCTTCAACAAACTTAGTAAATTGAGATTCAAAATGTTTTTGCGGATAAGGTATCCAATCATATTCTTTCTCGAGTAATTGTAAAGCATCTTTCTGGATATAAGGGAGATAATTCAGCAGTCTGATAACCTGTACTTTTTTTATGTATCTCAGATATATTTTATGCCTGAAAATTGAACTGAAAGGGTAGGTTTTCATCTCAATTGTCGAAAACCGTTTCATAATATCATGAATTTGAGCCATATCTGTTCCATAATAAAGAAATTCCATCGGATTACGAACTCCTTCGGTAGAAATATTGCCTCCGTTCAAAATATATTTTATGTTGTATTTGGCTGCATAATTATAAAGTGTAGCAACGAAAGCGTGATCTTGCGGAATATCAATATGAGGAACTCCTGATTTGAAAAATGCTAATTGGAAATCTTTCATTTCCTCCCAATTAATAACTTCCGTATGTAAATCCAAACCAAGCTTATCAACCATAACCTTTACATTATGTACAGATAATTCTGTATTCCATCCACCGTCTACATGGAACACAAGGGGATGTAACCCAAGCTCTTTCACAGCTACATGAAGCATGTAAGAACTGTCAATGCCACCACTCAATCCTAAGAGACAGTCAAAGTCTCGTTTTTCCCCATCTTTTTTGATTTTTGCGACTATAGATTCCAATTCTTTTTTGCCTCTTTCATCTGTATGCCAATTGGGCAGCACGTTTTTATAAAAATCGTTGCAGTGGTCGCAAACTCCTTTTTCATCGAAGACGATTCGAGAATCGGAAGTATCCATGACACAGTTGGTGCAGATTTGATATTCTCTTTTCATGTTTTTATATTCTACTAAATAATAAGTCATTTACTTTTATAAAAGATCTTCTTTGATCGAACATATCAAGCGCATCTTCCGTAGGAATAAATGGGTTTGATATTGTTTTTTCTGCTTTGTCTATTGCGTTATCAAGCCATTGATCATCATTAATATCAATAATTATCATACGTTCTTTCATGCACTGAGGCAAATCATCATAATAGGGATGATATGTTGCTGCAACAACACAACCACAAAATATTGATTCATATACGCTTCTTGGGGAAGAATCACTGTAAGGAATTGAAATCACAAGTTTTGATTGAAATAGCAGTTCATACATTTTGCTTCTATCTACTCTACCTAAAAACCGATCGATTGGTTGTGTACATCGTAAGACTTCTTTCATATATTCTTCATCAAAAAAAGGATATATGAATGTTAACGGTGTATTTTCATTGTGTTTTGAAAAATTTCTGGCAGAAACAATTTCTTTTATTTGATAAAGCGGAGTTATCCCTCTAATGGATAATATTATTTTTCTTTCGTCATGAGCATATTTATCCTCTTTTTGATAATTGTAAATTTCACTCAAATCAATCCCATTTTGAATAATGTGTGCATTGACCCCTGAAAATTCGGAAATTTTATTCTTCATCATTTTAGAATCAACCGTAATTGCTTTTGCTGCTCTCAATGATTTTGTTGCAAAATATTTATATCTTTTCGATTTAAACGGTTTTATTAAAATGTCACTGCCCTGTGGAGTACCAACATAGGTAATTCCGGCAGCCCATGCAAGAAATAAATAATACATCGAATGAGCATGATAGACACTTTCAGGATATTTTTTTGCAAATCTTTTTAAAAGAAAAACTTGCAAGGGAAATATGAGTAATTTAATGAAATTTCTCCATAAATGCCCAAGCTTAGATTGTTTTGTAAATAAAAATTTATCTATTATGAATAGTTTATACACTATATCATTATTATCAACCAATATTTTATATCCTTCACCTCCAATGAGGTCTGTAAGTATGCAAACTTTTCTGTTGGGAAGTAATTCTTTAGCACTTTTATACCAATCCATTGCATGAAAATCACGTGCACCGCATAAAAATACTAATTGAGGTGTTGTTTTATTCATACAATATCAATGAAATCTATTTTAATAAAGCAATATGTTGAGTAAGTTCTTGCTCTGAAAAAAGCATTTTTATTTTTCTTGTCGGCACTCCTGCAACAATGGCGTAGAGTTCTACGTTCTTTGTCACAACAGAACCCGCAGCTACTACTGCCCCCTTTCCAATTGTTACTCCTTTAAGAATAATAGCTCGGGTACCTATCCATACATCGTCTTCAATAATAATCGGCAAATCATTCTCCGGTAATTTTTCCTCAACGTCGTACATGTATTTTCCAATAGTAGTTATATTGTGATCTCCTCCCATGATTGTAACATTTTGGCCAAACATTATTTTGTTTCCAATGTCAATTATTGTAAATGATGAAAAATTTGCACCAGGGCCAATATAAACATCATTTCCTAAAACAATATTATTATAACTAAATGATGATTTTGTCGGGAAAAACACATTATTTTTACCGTGTTTCTTAAACATTGAAAGCATTACATACATAAATACTCTGTCATATATTTTTGAAACAAAAAGAAAAAATATTGCAAGATATTTCATAAAAGTCATTTGAAAAGGTCTAAATATTCTCGTATTATTATATTCTTATCAAAAAGAGAAAGTGCAACCTCTCGATTATTTTTCCCAATTTTTATAAAGTCATCTCCGTGAAGTGACAATAAAAAAGATATGCTTTTTGCTATATTTTTTGTATTGGTAGGATCAAAAATAAAATCCGGAGGCAAAATAACAGGAATATCAGAAACTGCCGATGAAATTACGGGTTTAGCAAGCATCATGGCTTCGCAAATTATATTTGGAAAACCTTCGTAAAAACTAAATAAAGCAATAATATCTGCATATTGCATTTTATTGATAATGGAGTTTGTTGCTTTGTGAAATGTAATAATGTTTGTGAGATTAAATTGCTTTACTAATTGCTCAGACTCTAAAAAGGAATTATCGGGACTTTCATCTCCATACCAATCTATACTAATTTTTTTCTCCTCTTCTTCATTTAACAAATTTAAAGCCATTATCAAACCTCTCGCATTTTTCAAATATTGATGTCTGGCAGCAACAACAATATTTATTTTTCCATTTTTTAGTGGAATATAATCATCAGCAGGTTTCCAAACATCAGAATCTACGAGATTATAAATCACTTTGCAATTATTTTTAGATAAAAAGGGATTTACTTTTTTTATTAGTTTTATATTTTCATTTGAATTTGCAACTACATAGTCTGCTAATAAATGGAACCAACGGTAAAGTCGTAGTTTTTTTGATTTTAAAATATTAGGATTAGAGCTACGTTCGCCAACAATCAGTTTCCACTTTCTATATGGAAATCCTGATAATTCACAAATAAAATTTGCGGCTTCTAAAAATGATAAAACAACATCATAATTCCCAATACGGATATATTGTCTCATTTTTAGAAAACGTCTTAAATAATTTGATTCCTCAATACAAGTATAGTCAATATCGCAATCTTTTATATCATCTAAATAGAAAGGTTCATGGTGATATACTAAAAAAGCGACATAATTCCCTTTTTCCCTAAATCCTTTAGCCAGTTCAACTAATTGACGTTGAGCGCCACCGGAACCTAAACTATCTATGACACATAGAATTTTCATTGAAAATATAAAGTGTTCCAATTTATTATAAATATAAATAAGAAATCTTCAATTAGCAAGATTATTTTCCCCTTTATAGGCGGATGTGAAAATTGTTTTTATAACGTTAGCGGGTGCTGCAATCTTATCAAAGTAAATTTTCGAATTATTTTCAAGTGTTTCCTTGTAATCAGTATTATTTAAAATTTTTTTTATAGCGTCTTCAATATCTTTATCGTCTTTAACAAAATGAATATTTATTCCATGTTTTAAATTTTCAGGTAAATCATTTGATAATGTTGTTGAAATAATTGCTTTTCCCATAGCTAAAAATTCACCCAATTTCCAGCCATGACAATTATGCACAGCAGGAGTGTTAAAAACTACACATGACTCTTTCGATTTTTTTATATAATCATTTATTGAATATCTTTTCGTAAAAACAGCGTCTTTATATTTCTCATATTCAGGGTTTTTTATAGACCCTTTAAAACCTCCTTCAAAAAGAATACTATCATTTTTTGCTTTTTTAATGAATAGATATCTTAATTTATTTGTCTTATTTATACAAATATCATCAGTCCGAAGAGATGATATAAAAAAAATATAATCATTAAGACTTTTTTGAGGAACGATGTATTTATTAATAGGTGCGCGAAGCATAAAAGTGAAAATATAATTAAGTATATAGTTCTTAATACTTGTAGAAATGCTAAAATTTGATTTTATTAAATTTGAAATTGCAAGAAGAACAGTTTCTGCAAAACCATATACTCTTACTCCAAAACTTGGAGGTATTGAAATTATTTTAGGAAAAAATTTAGAATCTGTTAGTTCTTTATTAAAATTTACTTTTGCATAAATGTCACACCAATTATATGCATTCTCTTTTATTGTATTTTTATCTCTAAAATCAACAATGATTTTTTTATAACTAATAAAGTCACAACTATATTTGCTATTTATAATAACAAATGCAAAATAATGATCAAAAGAATGTGATTCAGCTTTCATATTTAATTGACGAAAATATTTCATACTGTATGAAATATTTTTTTGCCCAAACACTTCAATAAGTCCTTGTATGTAGTAAGATGAATACATATAATTACAGCGAGGATCAATTATAACTTTCATGTTATGCAAAATTACATTTTTAAAATTTTAAAAATCTATTCTTTCTATACAAAACTATTAATTTTCATTTATTTGCAAGAAGACATGTGCATAATGTCTCTAATCAAATTGTCAACCATCCATCCGTAAGGATTGAATTTACCTTGATGCCAAATTAGACTTTCATCCCAATATCCCTCACAAGGGTCATAACCAATTGCAGAAAATCCATAGCTAATCTCAACAATTAGTGGAATGCCATTGTTAAAAATAAAATCAAAAGCAATGCATTGAGAATTTAATTTTCTATTTGAATCAAAAGCTATTTTAACACATATTTCAGGAATTTCATTTTTTGAATATATTATGCTTCCACTTCCGGACGCCCTAAAGTCATTTTTTCTATTTAGTCTTTTGATTCCGAAAGCCTTATTTCCTATAACAATTATTCTGATATCAAAGGTATTATTAGGTATGAATTCTTGAAAATAAACATATCCTTTTTCCGGAGAACTCATTTTCGAAAAGTAAGTACCAATAAATAATCTCGCAAATCCCTTAAAAATATGTAATAAGGCGCTTTTCCTTTCTTTGTAAATTCGAATGGATTCTTTGAAGTTTTCAATCCTGTCAAATTGTGAAAAACCTTTACTAAATGCTTTACGAACTATTTTTTTTGCATCAGACTTGTCTCTGATTAGTCTGACATTTGAGGAACCTGCACCTCTTCTAAGCTTAAATACAATAGGATACTTAGTTGTATTTAGCCAATTAAACGCCTCTCTTTTTGAATAAAATACATACGAAGGCACTGTAGGTATGTCATTAGCTTCCAATAAATATTTTTGACCTACTTTATCGTCAAAATGCCAACATGTATTAAAGTTAGGAAATACTTTTATTCCACTTGATTCAATTGAATATAATAACTGTTTTGCAAATAAAACATCCCTGCAGTCTCCATGATGATGGTGCCATATAAAGGCATCACAATCATATAATTGTTTAATAATATCAGAGTCATAACAATTTACAATCTTGTATGAAATTCTTTGCTCGTTACAATAATCAATCCAGCGTTTTGCAAATCCATTATTACTATTTTTAACAATAGCGATTTTCATTTTCACTACCTTTTTAGTGTTGACGTTTATTTATTTTTTAATAAAAAGGTCATCTTCTGATGATAATAATACTGCTTTCTTTTGCTTGTAATTTAATCCGTATGTTTTAAAATTGTATTGTAACATCTTCATTCTAAAATCATTAAAATTTCCGATTTTTTTTGCGGGATTCCCTCCAACAATAGTATTGTCTTCAATACTTTTTGTTACTACACTTCCGGCACCTATTATAACATTGTTACCAATTGTAACTCCGGGCATTATTAAAGCGTTGTTTCCAATATAAACATTATTCCCAATTTTAACTTTTCCAAAAGAATCAAAATCCGGAAACTCCTCCGCCAAAACCCAAACTGCTCCATGCGTAAATATTTTCACTCCATTTGTGATTTGTACATGATCTCCAATCTCTACTAAGTACGGCTCAGATCCAAAGTCGCGAGATGATATCCAACAATTTTTTCCAATTTTGACACCTTTTTTTCTCAAATATTTTTCATGTGAATAGAAAATTAATTCAAAAAGTAATTTTACATAACGATATATCATATTTATAAGTAATTATTCCACCCCGGAGGTGGAGTTGTTTTTATCTTTAATGTTTGTAATTGTTTTATATTGGATATTTTATTATTCAATATAATTGCAATATTTTCACATTTAATTTGATGACTTGAATTTTTTAATAGATTTATTTTATTAATATCAAATCCCATCAAGGTGGCAGCACAAATATCCGTAATAACAGAATTGTTAGAGAAAGTTACAATTCCCAGAGGTAATGGTTCCGGTTCAAGTGGACCGTTACCTTGTCCTCCAATTATTCCATCGCATAAACTATACAAAATTCGTTGAGGAGTATCTGACAGAGTACCATCTCTTTTTCCATAAATAGCTATTCTATTTAAATCCATGACCATTCGCCAGCAAGTATCATTACCATACCAACCGGCTGCCATTTGATGAACCGGTTTAGGATTTGATAATTTCCAAAAAACAGCAGAAAAAAATTGCCATACTTTATAAGATGATTTTCCGATATTTCGGTTTGCAGAATCTAACAACTTTTCTGAGAGCAATCGAAAATAATTATTCCCCGGATAACAATCTCCACCATGTCCTATGCCACCAATTCTATGATGCGGTAAATAATCTTTATCACCATTGATGCCTACTAAATTTTTTAACGCACCGGTTATACCTGTCTTTTGATGTGTTTTCAACTTAGGAACAGAAATAATAACATCTGCTTCAAACAGTTCTTTCGTTATACAATATTTATGAATCCCTTGTGTATGAGATTCTGCTAAACGGTCAGGATTATAACATGTGACCCTGAAGTTACTCCTTTTTGTACTTATTGGCTCTAAATAACTGTCTCGTTCTGTATCAAATATTAAATATTCCGATATGTTCTTTCGATTAGTGCTCAATTTGTTATTTTCAACATCTAAATTAACTCGTCTAAAATCTTTAATAATAATTGGGATTTTGTATTTTTCGGAAAGGGATTTTATTTCCGATAAAAAATTATTATCTATCATCATATCCCAATCACAACCTTGAATTGGGGCATCTCCGATAAGAATTGATTGAGGTGATTGTTCTAAAATAACTCGGACAAGAGCAATCAGTAAATTATCATTTGTCCTTAGACAAATTTCATCCGATTCTTTTTTAGAATGTGTTACCCAGTTGGGCTTGAGAAATATTTTTTTATTGAACAATTTATTTTCAAGCAATAATTCATTTTTGATTAATTCATATACAATTGATTGTAATGAATCAGTATTAGTATATAATTTTGATAAATTGTCTATGGTCCTTTGTTTACTGCTGTTAAAGACTGTTTTGATATTTACATAATCTTGCATAATAATAAAGATCTGCTTAAATATTTTATATTAACTCATTTGTATCTATTCTATCTCTATTTCTTCAATGGAATCTTAATCTGCTTAGTCACTTTTCCATCATAATAGCTTGTACATTTAACTATTATATATGCATATGCACAATACAATAATTTTACATGTAGAACTTGTCCGGTTAAAATAAACCCAAATATAGAGATTAATAGTAAAACAGGATATATATCATTGCATTTTTTATATAATAATAAAGATTTTCTTATTAATCGAAAATAAAATATAAAAAAAACAGATAAACCGACGATGCCAGAGTAACATAAAACTTCTATTATGAAATTATGCGGACTAACTAACACTCCAAAAACATGAGTTGAAAATTTCTCATAACCTGTTTGTCCTATTCCTATGATCGGATTGTCAATAATAGTTGGAAACAACTTACTCCATATTATATCTCTCCCTGATATATCATACTCGTTTACCGACTTTAATAGTCGGGTCATAATAGTTTCAGAATTCTTTACTTGAATTATTAAAAAAGTGAGAAAACTTATTAGAAAAGACCAAGAATAAAACTTTATTTTAAATTTTTTCTTTTCTAACATAAAAAAATACACTAAAATCATTAAAAAACAAATAATTAATGATATTCTAGAGGCAGTTTTTATCAATAGTATTATCATTATAGGCAAAAAAAGAAGTAATAGAAAACGACTACTTCCTTGTTTTAAATAGTTCTTATTGGCATTATATATTAAATAAATGGAAGAAATAGCCATTCGCATTCCAATTGAGTTTTCGTTATCTCCAAATAATCGCAAACGACCATCAAGTTCAATTGTTATTCCAATATTAGCAAAATAACATAATGACAATATAATTGAGCCGATAGCAAAAGCAAACATTGCTTTTTCTATAATTTTTGGTCTTAATCTTGTGTGATTTATAATAACTATTAATACAATGTACCACTGCAATAATTGATAGTCAATAATGCTATTTGATAAATCATTTATATTTAATAAATTTATGAATGTTAATAACAGGAAAAACAAAAGAATGGGAGAAGTGAAAAATTTTTCATTTTTGCTTTGTGTGAATGTTTTCTTGAATGGATATATAAAGAAAGAAAGAATATATAATATACCAAATAACTTAACAATAGAGAAATCACCATTGGTGTTAAAAGGATCCCAAATTTCAAAATTTAAGGATAAAAACAATAAATATAATAATATATCTCTAATTTTTTGCATTTAACTGTAAATTATATATAAATGAAAAGCTACATTCGTCCTTAAAAATGTGTTATAAAATATTTGAATATAATTTAACATTATTTAATAAATGTGGAAAACTCAAATCATCAACCGAATGAACCAATTTGATATGATTGGGGAATTTTAAATCTATTTTATACACATTGCTATATATTGGATAAATATAATAAAAATTGCATGCCGGATTATTAAAAAAAAGTGCGGTAGAACAAATAGCAATAACGATTGAAGAATGTAATGACGATATATATAATTCCGCCGGAATATTTGATTTTATAATTATTACATTTGGTAGAGAACCGTATTTTTTTATCGCATCATGTTGAGAAAGGGGATGTAATTTTATAATTAAGTGAGAATCTTTAAATTTTGTTGAAAGTTTTTCAATAAAATTAATTTCAATATTTTGCATTTCAGGAAAATCAAAAGGTTGATTTAAATAAAAAACAACCTGTTTATCTAAAATAAAATCTTCAGGATGATAATTAAATAAATTAGAAATAAGGTATAAACTGTTGTTATCTAATTTCGGAACTTGAAAGATCCTTTTTTTATCATTTATTTTCATAAGATCGAATAATTCGGGGTAAAATAGCCATATTTCATCAATGTATTTATTTGATCCATATTTTTGAGTATTGATTAAAAAAAAATCGAATAATAATAATCTTGAATGTAATAAAGCGATGTAATTTTTCAGAGTATTTTTTAATATTAAAATAAATTTTTGTTTTTTTTCATTCCGCTGGTACGCTTTTGCCCCATCTTCTAATAAGATTATACTCACACCTTTCTTTTTTAATTTTTTAATAATATAAATATTAAAGATGCTATGTTCTTGAAAAAAAAAGAAACGTTCACATGTAATATTTTCAAGAAATTTTACATGTTCTTTCTCAGGTTCGTAATTCAAACCTTTAATTATGATGTTATTTCCGACTTTGCTATTTATTAATAATTTATTTAACCTTTCCCTATGCTTAGTATAATATATTTGGTTAGTATATTTCTCCGAAGAATAGCATTTTAAAGCAATATGGACACTAACCATTATATGAAATTCTGTATGAGCTAAAAACAAATTAACTGTTTTCTTGTTATTCTTCATTATATTTTGGCAAAAAAAGTGTAATTCGAAGCAAAACAATATTAATAATATACAATGTGATATTGTTAATAGTAATTCCCATAGCTATAGCTGTTAAAATGGAACTACTACCTATTTTTATAAATAAGTACGGAAATAAAAAATAACCTAGAGTCTCCATAAACAAATATAAATATGCCGGTTTATAAGCTCTTATTGTATATAAAATTCCATGTGTAGTAAATGAACTTGAAAAAATAAAACCTATGCCCATAATTCTCATAGCACTTAATGATTCAGTATATTTTGGAAAAAAATTTTCTAACAAGTAGGGGGCTGCAACCCAAATTGCAATAACAATAGGAAGAGAAAATAGTGGAAGAAAAAATGTAAGTTTTTTTATGTATGGCCATGCTGAAGAAGCTTTTTTTGTTTCTCCATATTTGAATCCCATTTGAGGATGAATGAATTGAGCAATTTGAGTAGGTAGCATAGTTATAATTCCATTAATAGCAAGGGCTGGGGTAAACAAACCTAAAGTAGCAATATTTGCAAATCTAAGAATTATCCACTTAGGAATAGTTTGAGCAGCTGAACGTAATTGAATAAAACTCATCAACACAAGTCCCCCGCTTAAAAGTTTTTTAAAACTTTTTTTATCAAATTTTGCACATTCATTTTTAAAAGGAGCCCAATGATACATTAATAAAGCAATGACAGAGAAATTAATAGCGTTATAAATTAAAATTCCATAATAATGATATTTATAAATAAAAAATCCTAAAAAAAATATTAATATTGTTTGTATAAAATATATATTAGTCAATTTATCAAATGCTTTTGACGATCGATAAGTTGCAATTAAATGTATAGATAATGACATTGAGGCGCCAATTATACATATAGTCGCAACCCCCCAAACCATTTCCTTATTTTCTCCTCTGAATAATAAAATAATAGGAACCAGAAATGCCATGAATAAGAAAAATAAAACAATTAGAAACGCATATCCTTTTGCAGTTGCAACTAATTGTTTAGACTCTTCCTGTTTGCCGGCTCCTAATAAAACAGGTAAATCTCTATTGAGTCCATTTTGAATTCCTAATTGTAAAAATGGAAAATATGCTTGAAACATTGATATCAAATTCCATACCCCAAGGTCATGTGGATTAAGCCATCTTATTATTAAGATTCCCATAACCATAGAGGCAAGAGTATTACATGTACTGGCTATGCTATAATTAAATCCAGTTAAAAATAATTTATTTTTCGAATATTTTCTTATTCCATTCAGTGAAAACATCAAAACTTCAAAAAAATAAGTAATGTTTGACTAAGAACTCTGCATATTGAAAATCAATTGTAGAGTCTATATCTATTGAGAACATATCATCCATAACATATTTTTTACACTTTGCGAATGAAAGATTCTGCGCTTTTAAAAATGATTTAACATTAATCACATAGATAGCTCCGTTATATTCATAATAAATAGGCATATCTTGTCTTCTATTGGCACTATGGTTAAGTGTTAATCTTAAATAGCCATTCTCATCTTCATTACATAAAACTGAAGCGCTATGAGAGTTCTTCACAGAAACGACCATATCTATATCATCCCTATATAAGGATATTGCATCTTTCACATGAGAAACTCTTCTTAAAGGAGAGGTTGGCTGAAGCAGCAATATTATATCATAGGATTTTCCTTGAGTAATATAATATTCAAGTGCATGTTTTATAACCTCAAAAGAAGAAGCTGTATCTGTTGCCAAAACTTCGGGTCTCACAAAAGGAACTTTCAATCCATAATTCTCTACAACTTGAATGATTTGTGAGTCATCGGTACTTACACAAATATCACCATCATCTACAATCTCTCGGGCAATATCAATACTATAGCATATAAGAGGCTTTCCGCAAAGATCTTTTATGTTTTTTCCCGGCAAACCTTTACTTCCGCCTCTGGCCGGGATAATTGCTAATATTTTTTTATCTTTACACACTTCCTATTTCCTTATATGTTTTACAAACTCTTGTGCCTTTCTATAATCTTCCATTTTCCCGATATCTATCCAATACCCTACCAATGGATAACGAACCACAGCCTTCCCTTGCGAGATCAGCAAATCCAAAAAATCGGTAGCATTGAAATAAGTTCTATCGGGAATTAAATCAAGCGCCGTTTTTTTAATGAGATATATACCTGCATTGGCATAGTAGTTATATGTCGGTTTCTCTTTTATACCCTTAACATTTCTTCCTTCCAATTCAAAAATTCCATACGGCACATTGATGGAATAAGGAATTGCAGCGACCGACATATCCGCATCTTTTTCAAGGAAATGGCGGTAAAAGTCTTCAAAATCAATATTGGTAAATAAATCTGAATTCATGACCAATATTTCATCCGTCTTTATATTCGGAATTAATTTTACGGCAGCAATCGTTCCCAAAAATTCTTTTTCTCGAACACAATTCACATGTATTCCCTGCCGTTCATCTTTGAAATGTTCTTCTATTTGCTCTCCCAAGTAATTGGTAGTTACATGTATGTTCTCTATTCCAAAACTGATGAGGTTGTCTATATTATAGTCGATAATCGCTTTATCGCCAATCGGAAGTAAAGGTTTCGGGATTTTCTCCGTTAAAGGTCGTAACCGTTCCCCTTTCCCGCCTGCCATCAAAACGGCATCGATCGGTAAAATTGATTTTCTCCGTTTCAGATCATATATTCTTACTAACTTTCCGTTTTCATTTATGCACGGCAATAACTTTATGCCTTTTGAGCGGATATCTCTAATTTTTTGAATATTTTTTTCATTGGGCCGGATAAATATGAAATTTGTATTCATTATTTGTTCAACGGAAGCATCTAATGAGATATTTTTAATTAAGGCTCTGCGTATATCCCCGTCCGTTAAAGAACCGATCAAATGATTTTCATTTTCTGATACAAATAATGTTAAGGATTCGTGTGATAAAGCATTTAGCTTAACCAAGGCATCTTTTAATGTGGCAGACTTGTCAATTAGATATATAGAAAAATCATTCATTTTTTTATTGTAATATCATAAAATTTTTTAGATGTCGAATCAAGATTTGTCTTTTTTATCACATTCAGTATTTCTTTTGCAGTACCTTTTTTATCATAAGGGTTTTGAATATGCTTAATAGATTCTGAAAAATTTGGTTGTAAAATTTGTTGTAATACGTTTTTAATATCCCCGGCGTTAGGAAAACAGTTAATCACTGTTTTTGCTGCGATTCTTCCTTTTTGCCGGTCTCCAATATTAATTGTTGGAATATGGAAACTCGGAACTTCGACGATGCCGCTTGAAGAATTTCCTACAACTGCTCCAATAAATTGCAATGTTGACAGATAACGTTTCATACCCAAAGATGAGAACCAAATTGCTTTATGTGGATTCTTAGCCACATATTCCTTAATTAGAGTCATGATAATCTTACCATCAGTATCCGAATTCGGCATCGTAAAAATAATCCGTAAACTATCAAACTTATCAATTGCCGAAAGCAATTCTTTCAATTGAGCCTCTGCCGTATTGTTTTCCATGGTTACCGGATGAAACGTCACGAGAATGGTATTCCTGTCTATCGAAAAATTCAATGATTTTTCTAATTCTTCTTTACTCATTAGAGGTACTTGCCGAATATTATCACATCCCAAAGCTCCGACATAATGCACGGTTTCCGGATCTTCGCCCATTTGAATAACTCGTTGGCGAGATTCTTCAGTAGAAGTAAAATGCAGATGCGACATTTTCGTAATGGCATGGCGTATCGTATCATCATAAGCGCCTTCTGTAATATCGCCACCATACAAATGAATAACCGGAATTTTGTAAAATAAAGCTGCCGTTACAGCAGCAAGTGTTTCATAGCGATCGCCCAAAACCAATATCCTATCCGGCTTTAAATCTTCATAAGCATCAGCAAAACCAATGGTTCCCAAACCAACAGATTTAACGGTAGCATTTGCAGTATCAGAAGATAGTAGCATGTAGACTTTTTTATCTATCATGAAACCGTCATTCACTATCTCTTTATAAGTTAAACCGAATTCGGGAGAAAGGTGCATATTGGTAGCAATGATTTGTAACTCCAAATCATCGTCATTCTTGATAAGTTGGATTAACCGACTCATCAAACCATATTCAGCTCGGCTTCCTGTTATGACGCAGATTTTCTTCATATTTCGATTAATTCATCTTTTTCGAAATCTCTGATAGCCATCTTTCCAAGAACTTCTTCCCACTTCATCGGTGAAATTCCGGTTCCGGGACGTTTTGCAGTCAAATTTGTTTCGGTAAACATTTCACCTTTTTTTATAAAACGAGCTGCTATAATGCTTTTTCGCGCAATATTTATATTCTTTGCCTCTGAATCAGTTACAATTTTATTTTTACTTCCGAGCGCTTTTTCAACGTTTCGTATTGCCAATACCATAGCTTTCAATTCGCCTGGTTCAAGAGAAGCCTGATGATCAGGTCCTTCCATATTACGATCCAATGTAAAATGTTTTTCTATTACGGTCGCTCCCAATGCAACCGCAGCTATTGGAACTTCTATACCCAATGTATGGTCGGAGTAACCTGTTTTTACTCCCAATTCTTGACCGATTGTTTGCATAGCCAGCAAATTAACATCTTCCATAGGCGTCGGATATTGTGTGTTGCAATGCAAAACAGTTATTTCGGATTGACATGCCCCATTGTTAACCAATACGTTTATTGCTTCCCGGATATCATCCAAAGTACTCATACCTGTTGATAAAATAACAGGTTCCTTATATTGTGCAATCTTTTTCAGATACGGGTAATTAGTTATTTCTCCCGATGGTATTTTCCATAATCCAAGATTCAATTTTGATAAAAATTCTATACTTTCCAAATCAAAAGCAGTAGAGAGAAATTGTATTTTTTTTTGCTTGCAATGTTCAATTAGTTCATAATGTTGTTCAATGCTTAACTCCAGTTTCTTTAACATCCGGTATTGAGAGTCATCTTCAATACCAATATTTTTCTGTTGATATTCTGCTTTTTTAGCATCTCGTGTTACAAGTTTATTTGCTTTAAATGTCTGAAATTTAACATAGTCAGCTCCGGCGTCTGCTGCAACATCGATGAGTTGTTTAGCGCTTTCTATCGAGC
>Ga0209629_10000439_pt1 | contig 22803 bp, 31 predicted proteins | sample TergutCu122P5_FD_187286 | JGI IMG/M metagenome (GOLD analysis project Ga0209629, IMG submission 187286) | Cubitermes ugandensis P5 segment gut microbial communities from Kakamega Forest, Kenya - Cu122 P5 (SPAdes) (version 2) | ecosystem: Host-associated > Arthropoda: Insects > Digestive system...
TGATCTTGCAGCGGTCACCCGGCAGTTGCATAGTGGGCTGCCGAGGTTGAGTGCCGACCACGAAGGTTTACGAAGCCTTACCGCTTGGCCATGGATCGTTAGTCTTAACTTGAAAGCGAATTAGAATTAAGCCCACCAAGCTCGGTTCCCGCCAAAGCCACCACTGAAGATGAATACCCCTACTACCGTTCAAGTTCAGGCGCTGACGCTGATGCTGGCATGTCCAGACGCCTGCCAACTGAATCCTTTGAAAGCCTTATAACCTATCCCGAACCGGTAAGCCCACCAAACTTGATTTCCGCCAAAACCGCCATTGAGTATGGATTGATCAAACCAAATTTCATCACCGGTATCATCGACGGTAACACTATACAGATGGTCGTCGATGGCGAAGAAATCGAAATCCGGCTGTACGGCATCGACGCGCCGGAGAAAAAACAGGCGTATGGCCAGCAGGCGACAATGGCATTAGAAAGCCTGACCGATGGGCGTGAAATATGGATCAAAATCATCGATACAGACGAGTATGGCCGCAAAATAGCTGTGATATTTGCTGATAATGATTGTATTAATCAGGAAATGATTAAATCAGGTTACGCCTGGGTATATCCGGAGTACTGCAAAATCACATCATGCAACAAGTGGCGCGAGTATGAGGCCCAGGCACGAGTGGCGGAACGCGGTCTGTGGGCGGATGCTGCGGCGACACCGCCATGGGAATACCAGCACGAATGAGCGTCACACCCGGCGCATGGATTAAAAGGATCGAAACTACAAAAGCACTCTTCGTTCACCACCGCGCCGTCCAGAGGGCGGCTTTCTTCGTTTCGCCCATTTGCCGGTAAATAGCGGTGAGCAGACTGGCAATCCGCTGATCCAACTCGGTTTTCCGCCTGCCGGGGCGCGGGCAGTGGGCAAGCGCCGCCGACAAATCGCCGAGGCGGTATTCGGCCTCGGCCAGCCGCAGCCGGTATAGCGGCGAAGAAGGCGCCAGTTCAAGGCTCTTTCGACATAGAGACAGGGCAATGTCATTGCCCTCATCCAATAGCATGATCAATTCGCCCAACAGGCTCATTGCTTCGTGGTCGCCGGGATGGGCGGCGACCGCCCGCGACAGTGCCGCCATCGCCTGCCGGTTTTCCCCGGCGCCGGCCAAGGCTTGGCCAAGATAGCGCCAGGCCGGTCGCCGTTCATCGGTACCGAGGCTTTCGTCAAGGTTTTGCCACACGGTCAGGATTTCTTTCGCCTTTTGGTGACGCCCACTGCGGCAGTAGAGGCGTCCGAGATAAAAACGGAGGTCTTGGGCCAGCCGCTGTTCATTTTGCTCAGCGGCCAGCGGCAGTGCCTGCGCGAAAAAGCCGATGGCCTCATCCGGGCGATTTTGCGACTGGGCGATAAATCCCAAATTACACAGGGCCATGTAATTGTTTGCCTCGGCCACCAGTGCCCGCTGAAAGCATCGTGTCGCTTCGCCGTTTTTATCGAGCATGGCTAGGGCCACGCCCAGGCTGTTGAGCAGATTGGCGTTGTCCGGCTCCAGCGCCAGCCCGGCGCGGTATTCTTTGATCGCGTGCGGAAGATTGCCGTCGGCGAAATCGACGTCGCCAGCAATATTACAAGTGACGGCATCAAAAAGGGCGATGCCGCCGTCGCCATAAAAAACGGCATGGCGGGCGGCCTTTATCGCTTTTGCCACCACCGCACCCAGGCTTTCCTGGCTGTCTTGAGGATGGACGGCAACGCCAATATGGGGCCGCGCCTGGCTGACCCGCGCCATCAGTGTGGCGAGCATTGTCCGCGCCCATTGCCTGGCTTGGTCGCCATCGCTGCCGTCGAGAAAAATCAGAATATGCCCGGCGCGGCCATCAACGGCAATATTTTGATATGTTTCTCTGAGAAAGCCTAGGCTTTCTTCCCGCGCCTCGCTGGATACGGTAAGAGCCAGCGCGGCGAAGAACGTATGACTGGGAAAGCGCGCCAACAGTTTGCTGTTTGGCCGCCAGGCTGTTGGGGCCAAGGCGAGGGCGGAGAAATCACAGAAGCCAAATGACCCGCGCCGTCTGGCCTGGCGCAAGGCCGTCCAGGAGCGGTCGAGCAGCGAGGCTTCGGGCCGGGCCGCCGCGCCGCTGGCGCTTGTGCCGCTGGCACCAACCCGGACGCGGTGGAATCCTTCGTTTTTCAGATACCAGACCAGATCGGCGGCCAGCCGTTCGATGGGACGTTCGGTAGGCCGCTGCCTCCGGTCGCCTTCAGAGAATACCGCGAACAAGCATTGCCCAAGATGAAAGAGCCGGGCGTCACGGCAGAAGGCGCACAGGGCATCGGCGATGGCCACGGCTTGCGCAAAACCATCGCGTCCTGTGGCCAGCGGCGGCGCTTCAACCAGCAGTAAGCGCCGATTTTTGTCCGATTCATCGTTTTTTTTCAGTGCCGCCATATCCGCCCGCAGGCAGGCGAGGTTGGGCAGGCCGGTTTCATGATCCAGCCACAGCCGTTTCGCGACCAGTAATTCAGCGGGCAAGCGTGCCGCCAGCTCCCGCAACCAATCAGCGGAGGCTAGCATCGTCACCATCGCATCGAGATCGACCGCCAGTGCCACTCGCCTGCCACCGTCCTTAAGCGGCAAGGCCAAAAGCAGCATATTCTCAAACAGGATGCCGCTTTCCTCACCGGTGCTGAGCTGACGGTGCAATTCGACCAGCCGTTTGGCGAACCGTTTATCATTACGTTTTTTGTTGGTGATGTCGGCGGCGGAGGTGGGGAAACTGACCGCCGGCTTGCCGGGGATGGCGCGGGAAACGATGGTGGCAAAGGCACCGCTCAGGGTCTGGAAGTCGGTGGCGGTGAGGCCATCGGTGAGCGCTCCCAGCGGAAACGATTCGATCACGTTCGCTCCTGAAAATAAACGATGAGCTGCCGCGCTAAAATATTCACTTCATTGTCGCATACCGTCCGCAGGTCGAGGAGAAAACGGTCGTGTTCGATGCGGCCAATGACCGGCACCGGCAGGACGCGGCAATCGTGCTCCAATTGCTGGAGGGAAATCTTCTCGTCCGTTGTCAGGGCGATGGCGAAACTTGGCAGATGGTATTCCGGCATGGCGCCGCCACCGACTTTCGAGCGGGTTGGCGTCAGTTCCGCTCGGCAATGATCGTCAAGGGCTGGTCGCAGACGCCGTAGCAGGCGGGTAGCCCGTTTTTTGATGACGGCGGCGTCTTCGGTCAGCATTGTCAGCGTCGGGATATGGCGCAGCGCCTCTTCCGGTTGATAGTAGTGGCGTAGCGTCGCTTCGAGAGCGGCCAGCGTCAATTTGTCGATGCGCAGCGCCCGGTTCAGAGGATTTTTTTTGATCTGTCCAAGAACCGCCTCCTTGCCAACAATGATGCCGGCCTGCGGTCCACCCAATAATTTATCGCCACTGAAACAGACAACATCGACACCCGCCGCCACCACTTCCGGCACCGTTGGCTCCGGCGGCAAGCCATAATGCGACAGATCGAGCAGGCTGCCGCTGCCGAGATCTTCCATGGTCAAAAGACCGTGGTTTTTAGCCAGGCTGGCCAGCTCGGCGGCGCTCATTTCGGCGGTGAAGCCGATGATGCGGAAATTCGAGGTGTGCACTTTCAGCAGCAGCGCCGTTTCCGGGCCGATCGCCCGCTGATAGTCGGCAAGATGGGTGCGGTTGGTGGCGCCGACCTCGACCAATTTGGCACCGCTTTTGGCCATGACCTCCGGGATACGAAACGAGCCGCCGATTTCCACCAACTGGCCGCGCGAGACGATCACCTCGCGCCCCTTGGCCAGCGTGTCGAGGGCGAGCAGCACCGCCGCCGCGTTGTTGTTGACGACCAAGGCCGCTTCGGCGCCGGTCAGGTCGCGAAGAATATCCTCAACGTGGCTGTAGCGGCTGCCGCGCCTACCGGTGGCCAGGTCAAACTCCAGATTACTGTAACCTTTGCTCGCTTCGGTCAGCGTCAGGACGGCGCCCTTGGAGAGTGGCGAGCGGCCCAAGTTGGTGTGGATAACGACGCCGGTGGCGTTGATCACCGGGCGGAAGCGAGGGCGCGATTTTTGCCGCAGCGCTTCGGCGAAACGGGCCAGCCATTCGTCTTCACTAAGGATTCGCGCCGCATCCGGCGCCGTGAGAATGGCCTGACGCTCGCGCTCGACTTCATTCCGCACCACTCGTTTAATGAGGCCAAGCGGCGCGGTGCATCGTGGCGCGAGCTTCAATATCCACTCATCGACCTTGGGCAAGGAGCGGAGAAGCTGTTGTTTGTGTTCTGACATGGTGGTTTATTCGTCCTCATCATCCTTTGACTCATATACTTAACCCGCTTTTGATTCTTCCCCAGCGGAAACGACTTGCGGCGTGATTTGCCATAAGGCAGATAGGCGGCGAAGTGAACATTAATTTTACTTCAAGCTAAAAAAATGAGAAGACCTAGAATAATGAAGACAATCCCCAGAAGTTTAACAAAACTCGATCTACTTGTCAGTTGCTTTTCCCCAGCATATCGGATTATGGGATAGTTGCTGTAAAATCTTTTGATTTTTTTTGATACGGTATCAGGACGGACAAGCATATATATACCCAGACATAAAATCAGGATACTGCTGGCTAGACGTAAAAAGTTTTCCCCAATCATATTGCTCTCTCTGGTCAGCGAGTATAGGATGCCGCTCTGCGTCAGCGAAACGCCTCGCTTCGCTCTACACGACCGGCGGCAATGCTTTCTTCAGGGAAGATTGTTGGCTTGGGTGACGGTTCGTCGCCGCTTAGACTGTCAGCCCAGGCCTGTACGGCCTGATGATCAATGACGCGGCCAGCATCCACATCAGCCAGCGCCTCTTGAGTCAGGCGGTTACGCTCGTGGATGCGTCGGATTTCTTCCGGTGTCATACCTGCCACCGGGGCCAAACACGATTCGTCAAATTCTTTCATCGTGGTTTTGTCGATGATTCCATGCGCTCGCAATACTTCAGCGGTTTCATGAATGGCGGCAAAAGCTCCACTCCGATAATTTTTAGTCATGGTTTCATCTCCCGCGCCTGATTTTCATTCTGCTGGCAATGCCCGCCAAGCAGTGTTTCCAGCACCGTTTGCCGGTCGAGTGTCGCGCCCGCCGGCAGCAGTTCGTCGCCCACGCCGCGGTAGAGCAACCGCGTTTGTTCCAGCTCGCCGATGGTTTCGGTCAGCAGATCGGCGGGCAGATGCGGCAGCATGGCCGTGATGGTCTTGGTATCCGGCGGCTGGCGGGTGGCAAAGCCATCCTGCGCCGCTTGCATGATGGCCAGCGCCGCGTCGAGACGCCGGGCCAGGGTTTTCCGCTCTGGGTCGATGACGTAACCAGAGGCGTGCTGACAGGCGTAGGCGAACTGGGCGCCGATCAAAAGAATCAACAGGGCGCCGTTCAGCCAGGCGCAGAACAAGGGCAGGGCGGCAAACGAACCGTAAATGGCGTTCAGCTTGCTGATACCGATTTGCAGGCTGATACAGATATTTTGATAGGTTATCCAGCAGATGCTGGCCAGGGCCGCGCCAGCCAAAATCGCGCCGTTATGCACCCGCGCCCGAGGAAAAATCCGATAGATGAGGAGCAGGGTGAGCGTCAGGCCGACAAAGGGCAGAAATCTGGTGAAAAGCGTGAGCAGCCAAGGAAAGGGCAAAACCGTATGCAGGGCGGCGGTGAGCCTTGGACTTCTTTCCAGGGCGGTGGCGGCGAGCGCGATGTTGACCGACAGCGGCATGACCAAAAGCACGGCTAGATAATCGGCGAATTTGCGCAAGAGCGAGCGTCCTTTTTCCACATGCCAGATGCTGTTCAGAGCGTCTTCGAGGTGGCCGAAGACCATGATGACGCTGAACAACAATCCGACCAGGCCAACCAGGCCGAGACCGGTGAAATTAATTTTCTCGGCGTAGTCGAAAAGGCTATCGACGGCGTCGCGCAGGCGGTCGGTCACCGTGGCATCGTTCGGCGAAGCATTCGCCGCGCCATTTCCCGCCGCCCCATCTTTGGCCGCGCTCGCGTCCGTGCCTTTTTTTACCTGCTTGTCCGGTTGGTTGCCAAGCTGCATGACCGGCTGCCTATCCAGTTCATCGAGATAGCGGTGGGCGGCCAGCCGCAGTTGATCTTCGCCGCCCAATCCTTTATACAAGGCGGTGCTGATGGCCAGCGCCGGCACTATCGACAGTAGCACGATAAAGGTCAGGGACGAAGCCCGTATCGTCAGGAAATTACTGGCCACTTCCTGGCGGCAGATGATTACTGTCCGCGTCAGCCACCACAGGGCGAAGCGCAAACGCCTGGATGAAGACGGCGCTGTTGGCGGTTCCGCCGCCGCCCAGCGGAAAAGACGTTGGCCCAGGCCCGATACGTTTGCATTGGCGTTCGCTTTAGTCATGGTTCACCCGATTTGCCGATTGTCTTGCCTGATTTGGATTGCCAACCAGCGGCTGGCACCGTATTGTAGCGTCGTTCTTTCAACTTTAGCCATTATGAGCCAGGCAATATAAGGAGGAAATTCATGGCCAGTCAAGAACCCCAGCCGCCGCCGTGGGGACGGCGGAACCGTCCGCAGGGGCCGGAGGAGATTCTCGCCCAGCTTCTGAAGAAAATCGAGAACTTCTTCAACAACGAGGGCGGTCCGCCGCCGTCCGGCGGTGAACCAGGTAAGACACCGGATAATATGCTCGCCGGTGTTGGCAAGGTGGCCGCCTTCGCGGTGGCGCTTTTGGTCGCTTTCGCCATCTACGGTTCTTTTTACAAGATCGCTCCCGGCGAAGTTGGCGTCGTGTTGCGCTTCGGCAGGTTTCTCAACCTGACTCAGCCTGGCCTGCATATGAAGATCCCCTATATCGACACCGTGACCAAGGTCGATGTCAAGCAGGTGCGCCGCCTGGAGTTCGGCTTTCGCGAGACCGAGGTTATGGCTTTGAACGGCGACAGAGATGCCTTGGAGAAGGAAGCGTTGACTCTCACCGCCGATAAAAACGTCATCAATGTCGCATGGAGTGTGCAGTACACGGTCAGTGATCCCTACAATTTTCTCTTTAAAATCAGAAACGTTGAACAGGCGATCCGCGATGCTTCCGAAAGCGTGACCCGGCGCATCATTGGCAATATGGATTTCGATTACGTCCTCAGCAATCGCGAGCTGCTGGCCGGCGATGTCAAGCAGGAATTGCAGGCGCTACTCAATACCCTCGAGGCTGGGGTTAGTCTTGGCACTGTCCAGTTCCGCGACATCAATCCGCCGGATTCGGTCAAACCGGCCTTCAACGAGGTCAACGAGGCCGATCAAGACATGAAACGCCTAGTCAATGAGGCCGAGGCCACCTACAACAAGGTCATTCCCAAGGCCCGTGGCGACGCCAAAAAAATGGTCGAGGAAGCTCATGGCTACGCGGCGACGCGGGTCAACACCGCCAAAGGTGAAACCGAACGCTATCTGGCCATCCTGAAAGAATACAGGAACGCCCAGGATGTGACGCGGCGGCGCATGTATCTGGAAACCATGCAAGGCGTCTTGCCCTCCGTGAAAAATATCTATGTGATGACCAAGGGCCAGAACGCGCCGCTGCCGCTCATCAATCTTTCCGAAAAGGGGCTGGTTCCAGAGCCGGCGCCGAAAAGCAACTGATCCGCCATGAAAAATATTCTCGGTATTATTGGCATCGCGGTGGCGCTCTTGTTGTTGGCGCTGATCTATGATGGTTTATACATCGTCAATGAGGGGCAGCAGGTGGTGGTGACGCAGTTTGGCGCTCCCGTCGGCGAGCCGATCACTGAGGCTGGGCTGCATGTGAAGATGCCGTTTTTGCAGCAGACCAATTTTTTCGACAAGCGCATCCAAATCTGGGATGACCAACCGCAGGAAATCCCGACCAACGACAAGACTTTTATTTTTCTCGATATTACCGCCCGCTGGCGTATTTCCGACGCCCTGCAATTCATGAAAAGCGCTGGCACTGAAGAACGCGCCCAGTCGCTTTTGGGCGACATTATCGGCGGCACGGTGCGCGACATGGTCAATAAGAACGATCTTATTGAAATCATTCGCAGTTCCGACTGGTCGCCGGCCACCATGTCGCCGACTACCCCGCAGGCCACGATCGGCACCAGGCCGAAGTTGGGTCGGGACAAAATTGTCGAGAACATTGTGACAATCGCGCAAAAGGCGATGCCGCAATACGGCATCGAATTGATAGATGTCATGTTCAAGCGCGTCAGCTACACCGACAAGGTGCGGGCGACGGTCTATGAGCGGATGATTTCCGAGCGCAAACGCATCGCCGCCGAAAAGCGGTCGCTGGGTGAAGGCGAAAAGGCGGAAATTCTCGGCAGAGTCGAGCGGGAATTGCAGACCATACTGTCTGGCGCCAACCGCGAAAGCCTGAACGTCAAAGGTCAGGCCGATGCCGAGGCGACGAGGATTTATGGCTTAGCCTATTCGCAGGATCCGGAATTTTTCTCTTTTTTCAAGACGCTCGAAAGTTACAAAACAGCCATCGGAGAAAATACGACTTTGCTGCTGTCGGCGGATTCGGAGCTGTACCGTTATTTGCAATCGGTGAAGACGGAGCCGCGCTGAGCTTTCAGGCGTGATCGAGTCCGGCGCTGGTGCCTGGATAGGCTGGCGACTGTTCGCGGCTGTAAGGGATGCGCCCTTTGGCTTCGAGCAGATCCTCAAAAACTTGTAGCTGCTCTTCGTCGATTTCCTCGACGCCGAGCCGCTCGAAGCGGCAGGGGCAGCCAGTGAGCTGGCCGTCGCACCAGGGACAGATTTCCACCGGGCAGCCGAGCAGGTGATTTTCGCCTTCGGCGACGCCGCAGACCGGGCAATGGCCACGGCTGGTGAAGGCGCGCAGGCTGGACAGCGTGGCCACGTCCGGGCAATCGGCCTTGAAGGCGGCGTTGTCTTTGAAGCCGAAATGGGCGAGCAGTTCGGCGGGCAGATCTTCGACCTGGTATTCGCCGAGTATCCGTGCCTCGTCGCTGTCGCTGATGGCCAGATAGCGGCGGCTGGCGGTTTCGAGCACAAACAGCCCCAGGCCGCGCCGTTGCCGCAGCAGTTTGATGGCCAGAAGCGCCTCGTCACTGACTTCGAGTAAATTGGTGTAGTATTCGCCGATGAGGAGCAGCGCTTGGTGGTCGCCGGCGCGCCTATCGAGAAATTCCTTCGCCTGGGTGATTTCGTCTTCGCGGACGGTATGGTCGATGAAAAGAGACAGTTCTTCGGCGGTTTTGTTGGGCATGGCGGTTATGATGGATGAATGGAAAATTCCCGGCGCATGGTAGGTCGTGGGCCAAGCTATTCTTTCCGAAATAAAATGTCACAGAAAAAAGACAAGCAGCAGAAACGGCGAGCCGAAGCGGAAAAGACCGAGCTAGCCATGATCGAGGGTATTCTCGAAGGCAGCCCGGACGGCGTCGGTGTGGTGGTGGTGCGAATGCAATGCGGTTGCCGCAAAATGGCGGCGGTGGCGGCGGACGGTGAACCGGCCTCGAAGGTAATCATGTACCGCGATCAGGCGGAAAGCATCTGTCCGCTGTGTAAAGCCGACAATGGCGCCTACCAGCGGGTGGCCGAAGCCTTCATCCACTGGAACGAGCCGACGCCGGAGGAGGAACGGCAGGAGATGATCTACCGCAAGGTGCTGGGCGAAGGCTGAATTTCCAAACCGTTTCCGGCGAGCCGGGTTCACCGATTCCGGCAAACCTGTGGTATCATCACCCACGATTCCGACCGATTTTCGGTCTCTTGATCCAGGGCGGGCGTGTCTTCCACGTCTCGTCTCCACAGATTTTTCCAGCGGAGGAACGATTATGAAAGAAGTGGTTATTGTCGGTGGTTGTCGAACCGCGATTGGCGCCTACGGCGGCAGCTTGAAAGCGACGCCCGTGGTCGAACTGGGCGCCACCGCCATGAAGGGAGCTTTGAAGAAACTCGGTCTGCGCCCGGTAACCAGTGCTGGACGCTATGCCGACGAGCCGGACAAGCTGAAAGGTTTGGGCATGATCGAGCTGGAGCGGAAATTTCATGACTACGACCCAAACGCCAAGCCAATCGAAATTGATTATGTCTACCTCGGCAATGTCCTGACCGCCGGTCTTGGCCAGAGCACGGCCCGTCAGGCGATGATCCGCGCCGGCATCCCGAAAGAAACGCCGGCGACGACGGTGAACAAATTGTGCGCTTCCGGTATGGAAGCCGTGGCCTTGGCGGTGCAGGCGATCCGCGCCGGCGAGGCCGAGGTAGTCATGGCTGGCGGCATGGAAAACATGAGCACGGTGCCCTATGCCCTGCCAAGCATGCGTTGGGGGCAGCGCATGGGCGAGGCGCAGGCCCTCGACCTGATGGTCTTCGATGGCCTTTTTGAGGGATTTTACGGCTACCACATGGGCATGACCGCCGAAAATATCGCCGAAAAATACGGCATCACGCGCCAGGAGCAGGACGAAATGGGCGCCCTCAGCCATAAGCGGGCGATGGCGGCGATTGCCTCCGGCGTCTTCAAAGACGAGATTGTGCCGGTCATGCTGCCGCAGAAAAAGGGCGATCCGCTGGCCTTTGCGGTTGATGAGCGGCCAATGGATACTTCCGCCGAGAAGATGGGCAAGCTGAAACCGGCCTTCAAGAAGGACGGCACTGTTACCGCCGGCAATGCTTCCGGCGTCAACGATGCGGCGGCGGCGCTCCTCGTCATGTTCGCCGATAAGGCCAAAGAGTTGGGACTGAAACCCTTGGTTCGCATCAAGGCCATGTCCTCCGCCGGTCTCGACCCGGCCTATATGGGTCTTGGCCCGATCCCGGCGGTGCGCAAGCTGCTGCGCCAGCACAAGCTGAAGATGTCCGACTTTGGCCGCATCGAGCTGAACGAAGCCTTTGCCTCTCAGGCCATCGCCTGCGTGCGCGAGTTGAACTGCGATATGGAGAAAACCAATGTGCTGGGCAGCGGCATCTCGCTCGGCCATCCGATCGGCTGCACAGGTGCTCGCATCCTGCTCACCCTGATGCAGGCTATGCAGCGCGATAACCTGGCCTTGGGCCTCGCTTCCCTCTGTATCGGCGGCGGCCAGGGCATGGCCATCGTCCTCGAAAAAATCTGATTTCACCGCCCACCGCCGCCTGGTTCGTGCCGGGCGGTGGTTCGCCATGCCTCGCCTGCTTCCTTTCCCCACCGACTCCGATTCTTTGCCCGCCATCGACTTACGAGCCGAGGCCGCGCTTATGGCGGATGGTTTGTTGCTTTCTTTTTCCCTGGCTGGTGATTTGACGGTGCTGGTGTTGCCGGAACCTGAGGCACCTAACGCTACGGGAGAGCGTTGCAATCAACTGTGGCAATCGACCTGCTGGGAATGTTTCGTCGCCGAAAATGATTCACCGGTATACTGGGAGATCAATCTGTCGCCTTCGCACCACTGGAACGTGTATCATTTCACCGGTTACCGTCAGGGGATGAGCGTGCCGCCACTGCCGCCACCCGTTATCCGCTCCTGGAGCAAGAAAGGCTTGTATCGCTTGGATGCCGTTATCGCCGGATTGCCAGTAGCGAGAAATAAAGCAAGTTGGCGGCTGGGCTTATCCGCCGTGTTGGCTGCAAAAGATGGGGAGAAAGCATACTTCGCCTTGGTTCATCCGGGAGAAAAGCCCGATTTTCATCATCCGGAGAGTTTTCTTTACAACTTCCCCAGCGAGGAATGAATGATTCTGTGGACAAAACAAAAGGGGTTACGGCTTGGAGAGAATGCCGTAACTCCTTGATATATCTGGCGCACCAGGAGAGATTCGAACTCCCGACCTACGGATTCGTAGTAATGTAGGGGTGCTGTTGCTGTATGTATTTGCATGTTGCTGTAGAGAGAAAAACCGCGTAGATACTGGCCGCAAGCGTGCTTGTGTGGATACTGACAAATCCAGGAACGATAGCGGATAGATAGCATTATGGCGGAAAATGATAGCGGCACGATAGCGGCAAAGAACTGCACTCGGAGGATAAAAACCCGATTCCCTGGCGTATACTCGCGCAAAATAATCAACAAGCGCACGGGCAAGCCGGACTCGGCATTTGATATATGCTATCGCGATGAGGAAAGCAAGTTCCGCTGGCAACTGATCGGCTACGCCAGTGACGGCGTCAACGCTGCCTTTGCCAATGGCCGGCGCGCCGCCATTCTGGAGGGCATCTCCAGGGGAGAAAAGCCTAAGCGCAAGGCTACCGGCAGCGGCATGACCTTTGCCGAGGGATGGGCGCTGTTCGAGGAAAAGTGGCTGCCGAATCTGGCCACCCCAAAAGACGAACGCAGCCGCTACAAACTTTACTTGCAAGAGCCGCTCGGCCACCGGCGCCTTGACGCCATCTCCGCGCTTGATCTTGAGGATATCAAGGCTTCTATGCTGCGCAAGGGGCTGTCGCCGGCTACGGTGCGCCTGGCGCTGTGCAACGTGCGCCGCGTATATCGCAAACTGATTTCCTGGGGCATCTATCAAGGCCCGATCCCCACCGATGGCCTGACCATGCCTAAGCTGGACAACGAGCGGACACGATTTCTCACGGAAGAAGAAGCCATCACATTGCTCGACGCCCTCAAAAAGCATAGCCGCACCTGGCACGATATCGCCTTTTTGTCGTTGCACACGGGGATGCGCAAAGGCGAAATTTTGTCGCTGCGCGGCGAACACCTGGATTTTGCCAGCGAGCGTATTCTGGTCAAGGATGCCAAAACCGGCAGCCGCACCGTGCATATGACGCCCGACGTCCGAACCCTCCTTGAGGCGATCCGCCCGGACGCGCCATGGAAGCATGTTTTCCGCCAGCGGGGAGACAGCGGCGAGAAGCGCATCGGATCTGATGCCGGTGAGAGCTTTGTCCGCGCCGTGGCCGCCTGCGGGCTGAACCAGGGTGTTACCGACAGTCGGCATAAAGTGGTTTTTCATACCCTGCGCCACACCTACTGCTCTTGGCTGGCCATCTCCGGCGTGCCACTTTTCACCATCGGTGAGCTGGTAGGGCATAAATCCATCGAGATGACCAAACGATACAGCCACCTGTGCCCGGACGCCAAGCAAGAAGCCGCTGTCCGCATCGGCGCCTTGATGCGGTCGGCTAGAGATAAAATGGCGGCTACGGCTGGTCATTTGTCTTCTGCCTCCGAGAATCAATATACTTCCGAATAGCGGCCTGGGCATAAATCACCCTGTCGCCGTCCTTGATATAAGCAGGCCCGGTGCCGTTGACACGATGTTTACGCAGGGTACTGGCATTCAACGGGTAGATCATGGCCACTTCCTCGGTAGTCAAATAGTCTCTGCGCTTGAGTTTTTCCAGCGCAATCACCTCCGGCGGCATATCGCCGCGAGCTGGCAGTAATTCGGCCATGATGGCCGCCAAGTCTTCGCGGGTGGTGACGATAACAGTACTCATGCACTTTTCTCTGCCTCATGTTTGGCGCAGCGTTTCTATGCATCACTTGCCTTTACTTGCGGGCAGGATCGGAACAGTCTGTAATCCATCCCCGCGACAAAGCCGGTCAAATCGTGGTACTCACTCAACAGTTCGCTCATGCTCTCGGTCGGAGCAATACACTCATAACCAATGTCGGAAAGGTTTAGGTAAATCTCCCCGCACGCGGCGCAGAGATAGTAGTTCGCCAACGGGATTTCCCCATCCTCACCGTAGATTTTCTCCTCAACATCGGTACAAGGATGCCGGTATCTGGCAAACTCCAGAACATCGTCTCCTGGATTCAGAACCGCCCCGCAACCAAAGGATCGGCATCTCGCTCGCCGTTTGCGAGATGGCATCTTTATGAAGTCCCCAGCGGTGAGGTAATAATACCAAGCCGCGTCAACGTCCCAATCGCACGAACACGATAGTCCCATCATCCAACCTCCATCACCCGCTCAACACGTTCAATCCTCTCCCCAATCCAGCGCATCACCGGCAATCGCCTCTCTTTTTGGGGCGAGGGGCGGGTTAAAATCATGTTGGTTAGGCATGAGAGAAGCCCGCCACTCTCGGAGATTTTCAGGGCCACCCTTAGGGTAGGTACTCCTGTTGACCCTAGCTTTCTATCCGGTAACCATCCGGACTCACCCCCGCCCCAAAAAGAGAGATAGCGCATCATGCCGCCTCTTCTTCGACCCGCGCAGCATTGACTTCTTCTTGGGCCATCATTTCTCCCAGCTCATCCATCATGGCGTGCAGCCGGTTTGCCCACTCGCCGCGATTCAGATCATCGAGAGAGTGAATGCTGCCTGCCAAAGCCGCGTGGCTCTGCCGCAAGGCCTCTTTCACCGCCAGACTCTGTTGCATCCTTGCATACGTGGACATATCATCCCTCCCATGTCTAGGCTCAGGCGCATTCCGCCTGCGCCGCTTCCAGCTCTTCTCGCCAATCGAGTGCCTTTCCCATGTCTTCTCCTTATTCGCCCCGATCCATTAAGGCCAACAGCGCCTCGACATGCGCGCGCATATCGTCCAGGGGCTGGCGCGCGCCGGTTTCCAGATAACTGTCCAGTGCCAGCAGAAAGTCCGCTTGCAGACCCCACACTTCGTCTTCCTCCGCCGGCAAGCGATCCGGGTCTCCATCCTCTCGCAGCAAGGAAGAAATCAATTCATCGCAGGCATCCTCTACCTGCTTGTACGCGATAACGCTCAACACGGGCGCGGGCTTGATCGTCTCCCACGCCAAATATTGCAGGGCCTTGCGCAGATCGAGGGCGCCACCTTTGTACGGCGCCCGCAAGACATATTTCACGGCATTGCCCAGGCAGAATCCCAAGTACCGGGTGATGGCGATAGGCTGCACTGGGTATACTGTGTAGTGCTCCGGGGATGTAACCGGGTCAGGCGTGGTCATAGTTTTCCTCTTTGCCATTGCTGGGGCTTGTGTCTTAATTGGCCGCGATTTTTAGGTCTGATTCGAGCAGCGCATCGGCGGCAAAGAGCCGCAGCGTCGCTTTCCTGACTTGATAATCAAAGCCCTGTGCCACCAACACCCCATTGCGTATTTCCAGTTTGGCCAGCAAAGCCAGCTCTGGCTCACTCAGGGATTCCCTGTCCACAGCCTCTGATTTTTCGGCCATGGCAAAATTCACTAACTTGGCCTCGTTGGCGTAGTGAAACCAGGATGTGCCTTTCCCTTGAGCTTCTCGGACAATCCGCACAGCTTCGTTCATCAGCTTGAAAGACGATGCCGCTTCTGAACGCATCTTCTTCCAGTCAAAATGCGGATGGCTGCCGCGGAGGATTTTGTTAATTTGATCATCGCACCAAATGGCAAAGCGAACGTCACACCACCTGGCAAAGGGAACGGCGAGTTGCGGATGAAAACCAGGTGCCGCCGATGTTTTTGCCTCGGCGAGTTTTTATAAACCGGGATTTTCCCGCTTTATGAAATTCACACAGAGCCGAAATGTATCTTTCAGTTTCCGGTAGCCGCATCCATTCATATGGCTGTTTCCCGTAAACAGCCGCAGCCTCAGTGGCGTTGAACCACGCCCCATCCTCGCTGAACGACATACGGTGGCCGCTATAATCAGACTTGACCAGGTTCACGGCTGATCTCCTGATTGTTGTTTTCTAACCCTGCCGCTGCCGCGATTTATTTCCCCGAAATGACTCTCTAAAAGAGCGCAAATTTGACGCGCGTCAGCGTATAGCCACACCGACGCGGCGATGCCCGTGCACTGTTGAAAAACCAGGGCGCGGCTCCGAGAAATAGGGCGTATGCCGCTAATTACCTGGCTTATGTAGGCAGGACGAAAGCCCATCTGGCCCGCTATATCCTTCACCAATATTTTCGTTTTCATGGTCATGATCGTACCTCCTATACGGAAGCAATGCAAGGAAATATTTCCGATAATTGACTTTTGTTTTGTTGAAGCTCATGATAAAGTGCGCAAAAAGGAATTTTATGGAAACATATTCAATAGAACAGCGGTTTTCAGCGGCGGCGCGGTATGCCAGAACGCTACATGGAAGACGTGGATTTAATGCCAGAATAGCGGAAGCGACCAGAACATCTTCGGCAAATATTGCTGAGATATTCAATCACGACAAAGGCTGTCCGGAGGAAAAACGCCGCCGCATAGCACGCGCAATCTTTCATTTAGAACCATCATTTCCAGCCAAGTACTACGAAGACATGATAGACCTTGGAGGGTGGATACTATCCGGGCGCGACCCGGAAGATTGGGCCAAGAAAACGAAAGAAGAGCGGTTTATCCGCAAATCTGAGGGCAAGCGCAGCAGCGGGCAGGAAACAGGTATCCGCTGGCAGTATGAAAACAATTCCGAGGTAATAACCCCGGAATTGCCGCCGCCGGAGACAGCGCCGATCAGCGAGCCAGCCAGGGAAGCCGGTGACAATCAGATCATCATCAAACTGCTTAAAGAAAAATTGGCGGACAAAGAAGAAATCATCGCCCTGCAAAAGGCACTGATCGAGCGCCTCGAAAACCCCAATCAGGCGGACGGTGTTGTCAATACTGGCCAGATTGCTGCCCGTTTGTCGCCAGGAGGCATTGACCATGGAGAGTGAGCAACGATGGATAATATTGGCCTAATACTAAGTATTATATTTATAGTTTTTGGTTTATATTCGATAATAAGGCTTCCTTTCCTCCGCATAAAATTTAATACACTAAAAAAACAGCATGAAACCCTCGAATTTTTCGTATCCGAGACGAGAGAAAAAAATAATAGGATGAGCAGTGAATTAGACGAAGCACGAACAGTATCACGACAATATAAGGAAGATGCCGAGCGTTTTGAAAACGAAGCAAAAATGTTGGGGAAATATCAAGGAATTGCCAATATTGATGCCGAAATCCAAAGGAAGAAACAAGAATTTCTGGCACAACGGAAAGCGGCAATTGAAAAAACAAACCAACAGATAGCGCGAGCACAAGAAGAAATAAAAAACAGAATGGCGCAAGTCGAAGAACTGCGAGAAAAAACAGAAAATGAAAGGCAGGGAATTATCGACAAAGCGGAAGCGGAAGCCCGGCACATCGCCGCTTCGGCCTTAGATGCCTTGAACCGCGAACAACAACTAAAAGCGGCGGCTAGGGCCATGGAAAACACCATATCCGGCTACGACGATCAGTATCTCATTCCGGCCTCGACTTTGCTTGATGAGTTGGCGGCGCAATACGACTTTAAAGAAGCTGGTCAAGAGTTAAAGAAAGCCCGTGAGCGAATACGAATGATGGTTAAAACCCAGGTTGCCGCCACTTGTGAGTACACCGAGCCGAAACGTCGCGAGACCGCCATTCGTTTTGTCCTTGATGCCTTCAATGGCAAGGTTGATACCATTATGGCCAAGGTGAAACACGATAATTACGGGATTCTCAAACAGCAGATAATTGACGCCTACAGTATTGTGAATAACAATGGCCATGCCTTTCGTGAGGCGAGAATTGCCCCGGAATATCTGGACGCTATCCAAAATGAATTGAAATGGGCGGTAGCGACCCATGAATTGCTGATGCGTGACAGGGAAGAGCAAAGACGTATCAAAGAGGAGATGCGGGAAGAAGAGCGGGCCCAGCGTGAATATGAACGCGCCTTGAAGGAGGCGGAAAAAGAAGAAAAAATTATCCAGGACGCAATGAAAAAAGTACGTCAAGAAATGGCAGTGGCATCGGCGGAGCGTAGGGAGGCATATGAAGCAAAGTTAAGGGAAATGGAAGAAAAATTGCGTGTGGCCGAGGAAAAGAATCAACGGGCAATTTCTATGGCGCAGCAGACAAAGAGCGGGCATGTCTATGTCATTTCAAATATCGGTTCTTTCGGCGAAGACGTTTTGAAAATCGGCATGACCAGGCGGCTTGAACCGATGGAACGAGTAAGGGAACTGGGTGACGCTAGCGTGCCATTTCCCTTTGATGTGCACGCCTTTATTTTCAGTGAGGATGCTCCAAGCCTGGAAAATAATTTACATAAGATATTTTCTGACAATCAAGTTAACAAGATAAACCCGCGCAAAGAATTCTTCCGTGCCAACTTAGGTCGAGTGCGAGCGGAAATAGAACGTTCCGGCTTCAATGCAAGCTGGACAATGCGAGCGGAGGCTCTGGAATATCGCGAATCTGTAGCTATTGGCGCCAAACAACAACACCTAGAAGTAGCATAAATAGCACGAATAGGCGCGCCTTCGGGCGCGTGGTGGGGAAATTGAAAGGCTATTGATAGCCGCTGTTTTCTCCTCTTGCCTTGTTGTATTGTTTTGGATACACTAAGGGCATGAAATACACAATCAGCAAAACCGATACCTTTGAAGAGCTATGACTAAATGATCAAGCAAGCGGACTTTGAATGGGACTCGGACAAGGATCAAGAGAATTACAAAAAACACGGCGTACCCTTTGCCTTGGCTCAACTGGCATTCCTTGATCATAATCGTATCATTCTGAAAGACCTTGGACACAGCGATCGAGAACAGCGGTATTACTGCCTCGGAGAGGTGGATGGTGGCATCATGACTGTTCGGTTCACATACCGGACGGATAAGATTCGAATCATTGGCGCCGGATACTGGCGGAAATGGAAGAAAATCTATGAAAGGGAAAATCAAGTACACGGATGAACCGATAGGAAAAGTGGAGAGGATTACCGATTTCCTTCCTTCACCCGAAGAGATCGAACTGAAAGAAGAAACCACGGAAGTGACCATTTCCTTGAGTAAGGCGAGTGTCGAGTTTTTCAAAAGCGAAGCCAAAAAACACAATACTCAATATCAAAAGATGATTCGGAGACTGTTAGACGAATACGCATTCCGCCGGCCATCAGGGATGGCATAGGAGACAAGCAATGAAGATAACACCATTTGATGCCGCTGATTACCTGAAAACCGACGAAGAAATCCGCGAGTTTCTCGCCGATGCCTTGCGTAACGGCACAGCCAGCAACTACCTGCACGCCCTCAACACCGCCGCCCGCGCCAAAGGTATGCGCGAAACGGCGGCGAAGGCCGGCATCGGTCGCGAAAGCCTCTATAAATCTTTGAGCGCTAACAATCCGCGCTTCGATACGGTGATGAAGGCGACCAAGGCGCTGGGTTTCAATCTGGAAGTGGTGCCAGCGCAATGATGTGTGGCCTGTGGGCCGACAGCCAGCCGCAACCACCGTGGCAATACCGGCACAAATAATTTTCAATGGAGGCAATAAAATGAAAGGAATTATCGCGGCGGTTGGCCTGACCCTGACTATAACACTCTTGGCGTCCACCGCCGGCGCTGCCACCCAGGGCTATATCCAGCACTGGAACCTCGACGATATGACCTTCGACGGGCGTCTGAAGCCGTCGAGTGGCGCGACCCAGCAGATAACCCATGGCAGGTTGTATGGCGTGGACATCACCACCCGCGAAAAGATGACTTTCCTCACGAAAATGGACAAGGTAATGCCGGGGAAAAACGGTACTTTCGCCGAATTCGCCGATAACCAGTACGTCATCATGGCCACTGACGGCCAGGATGTGATCGGCGAACTGGTCAGCGCCGGCATGGCGCGGGTCAACGGATCGTGCACGATCGACATCTGCCAGAGCTGGCGGCTACGGCAATCGCGGGTAAAGTGATTTGCCCTCTTGCCCCTTGTTTTTTTATATATTTTATTATATAAAAATGAAAGAGAGGCGGCAATGAAACGCAAGGACATCTTAAAAAAGCTTAAAGCGGCGGGACTGACCTTCGAGGAAGGCGGTAGCCACACCAGGGTACTGGACGCCCAGGGTAACATGGTCACAGCCGTGCCCCGTCACCAGGAAATACTGGAGACAACGGCGAAGGGGATTTTTAAGCAGGCTGATGTAAAGCTTAAATAGGAGCGGACATGAACTACTACATCTCGGTATTCGTTCCGGCGAGGGAAGGCGGTTATGCCATCTTTTTCCCGGATATGCCGGAAGCTATTTCCCAGGGAAATGACGTGGCCGAAGCGATGACGATGGCAAGCGACGTGTTAGCCCTGACGCTGGAAGCCTACACGAGAGAGGGCCGCGAGTGGCCACGCCCCTCCGGCTTGGCGCAAACGATGACCTGGGCGAAAAAAGAAGTTGCTGAAATGCCGGGCGTCGATGCGGCGCGGGAATGTTTGTATCCAATGATCGCCGCGCCAGTAATGGATGAAACGCGGGTCAGGGTCATGATCAGCGTAACCAAAGGGCGGCTGGCCGCCATTGATGAAAAGGCCAGGCGGGCCGGAATGACGCGCTCGCGCTTTCTCGCCCGCGCCGCCGAAAGCTATCCGGCATGAGTGAGTGGGTCGCCCGTAATCTGTCACCTGCCGCAGTACCTCTCAATATCCACATCCTGCCCGACGATCAATTTGCCGCCGCTGAAGGTGGCCGACACCCGCACGGCCACCACCTGGCCACGCCAGGTGGCGCCACGTTCGGCGACTTCGGCGAGGGCGCCGATTTCAAGGAGGCCGGGCAGGTCGCCGGGGCAAAAGAGCGGCAGCGCCAGAGTTTCCTTTTTCCAGGCGCCGAGCTTGCCGAGTTCGTACTGACCGCGCATCCGCGCCGCTTCGGTGGCGGTAATCAGCGCCTCGGTGACCATCGGGGCAAACACATCGCCTGCCGTGCCCTGGCGCCGCACCTTGGCCAAAATGCCCGCTTCCTGGCCAGAAATATAGATGGCATTGGCCATCGGCGTGCTGTTCAGGTCGCGGCCCAGGTTGCGAATCATTTCTTCGGGGAGGCCAATATCCGGTGTGGCGGCGGCCCATCCCCACGGCACGCCGCCATGGATGCGCTGGATAACTGCCAGCTTGCGGCTGGCCCTCGCCGACTGCACGCGCCCGGCTACCGCCTCGGCAATCTTTTGGATGGCGGCGAGCGGCGTGGCGTTACTTAAGGCCAGGCAATTGGCGGCGATCAGCCAGTCATCAATACTCCATGCGATTGTCCATTGCAGGTTTTCCAAGCGCGCCGCCGCCGCCTGATTGGCGCTGATAAGCTGGCTGTTGACCTCGGTGACGGTGGGCGCGTAGGGTTCGGCGAGCAAGGCCGATTCGCTGCGCCCGGTAATGGTGACGGTGTTTTGACCGAAAACGTGATTTTCCGAGAATTTTTCGACGAGAAAGCGCCATTTCCAGGCGTTGACACTGATTTCAATCAGAATCAAATCACTGTCCTGGCCGATAACGCCATCGACAAAGACCTTGGCCAACTCCTCATAGGGAATGGTCGCGGTCAGGTTCCAGCACCAGGAATCGATGTCCCCGGTGATGTTCACCGACTGGACATCAACGGGCAGGCCATCGCTGACGCGAGTAACTAGGCATTGATTGAGCATGATGTATACCGGCTTCTTTGGCGCCACCGGCCAGGTTGGTATCGGCGTCGGACGGAAGGTGTAGTTATCGCGCCACCCGGACGGCTCGCGCTGAGTACAGACGAGCGGGTAGCGCATGGCATCGAAAAAGAGGCGGCTGTTACCGGTGGGCGGCACGTATGCGCCGGCCAATGCCAGCCGGACATTGCCCTCCGGCGCGGCATACACACGGTGGCAAACGATGTCGTATTTTTTCAGGCCCCAGCGCGTCACCTGGTCACGGTCGCACCAGCGCAGATGCGGGCGGTAGGGAAAACGCACCGTTGCCGTCACTTGCCGGTACTGGCCCCAGGCTAAGGCCAGGTGCAAATCGGCGGGCGCAAGGCGCATCGACGGAACGCGGACGGTGTTGTCGAGGGCGGCGAATTCGCCCCACGGCAAACGCGCCATATTGTCGGCGGGATGCAGGCCATGCCAAATCAGGCGACAGGGCACAGGAAACAGGTGACAGGATTTTTGCCAGACAACGGCGACGGCGCTGTCAACCCGGCGTAACCGGTTCCACGGAACGCGGCGCGTATCGTCGGCGCGCTGGTACCGCCCTTTGGCCAAAGCCACCTCGCGGTCGGCGCGGGCGGGGCGCGGCCACGGTAGGGCGCAATGGCCGTCAATGTGCCGGTAGCGGCCCCAACCGATACGAATGCCGCCGGGCGACGGCGGCGGCGGTTGCCACGGCGGGATAACCGGCCCGGACGGCCCGGCTTCGCTGCCGATAGCCAGCCGGACATTGCCCACGGGCGGCGTATAAGTTCCGGCAAATGCCAGGCGGATATTGCCGGTCGGCGCGATATACATACCTCCCCCCGGTGTTTCGGGCTATACCTCGATTTCAAACGCTGACAGATTCGGCGCTCTCGCCCGCACCTCGCCGGACGCGGTAAAGACCTTGTCGCCAACGGCAATGCCGCTGATGGCGCAGCGCAGGCGCAGCGTGCCGCCATCCAGGGTTTTCGCCGTGCACCAGCCATCATAAATCACCTGGACGGTGGCGATTTCCTCGATGGGGTCGGCGATTAAATCACGGAATCTTTTCCAAAAATTTGTCGGTCTCATTTTTTCAAACTTATGGCGTTTCCGGCGCCGGCGGCACCAAAGGATGCGGCGCATCCTGGCTGGCGAAATCCTGGCAGACAGCGTTCAAGACCGTCTCCGGCGCCGCCAGGTTTTCATTGTCATAGCCAACCACCAGCAACGCGCGGGGTGGGTATTCAGGCAGACCGGAAAAATCAAACGAGCCATCCGGGCGCGACCATTTCGCCGCTTCTAAGTACTGTTTTTTGCGGTCAAAAATACAGACGAGGCGCGCAGCGGGATGGGCACCGGCACCGGTATCGATGGTGACGCCTCCTGTGGGCAAGGTGCCGTAAAGACGGTGCCTATCACTGCGTAATGGCACGCTGCCAACGCGGATAAAATCGAAGACCATGGCCATATCACACCCGCCAATCG
>Ga0209629_10000440_pt1 | contig 22802 bp, 15 predicted proteins | sample TergutCu122P5_FD_187286 | JGI IMG/M metagenome (GOLD analysis project Ga0209629, IMG submission 187286) | Cubitermes ugandensis P5 segment gut microbial communities from Kakamega Forest, Kenya - Cu122 P5 (SPAdes) (version 2) | ecosystem: Host-associated > Arthropoda: Insects > Digestive system...
GATAGTCGTTCCAGTCATGGTTCGGGTTGTCTTCGATCGGGTCATGCAGGAAATACATCCGTTTGTTTGTCCCACGCACCATTTCCTGCATAATGCAATATTCGAGGTACGCGGTTTCGAAAGTCCGTTCGGCGACAACTCCCTGGTAAACATTCGGGGTACGGGCCGTCCCCGTCCAAACCTGAGCGATCAATCCGTCGATTCCCGGCAGGTCGAGCAACGCCGATTCCGGGCTGACGATTTGCCACTGCGAATAATTGAGCAGGCTGTGCGTCGGCACGTAAAACCGCACCGGCCGCTGGTATTTCTTCAGCGAATACTCCTTGAGCGACGAACAAAGCCGGTCGAGCGTCCGGCGATACAGGTACTGCTTGAGTTTGCTCGCACGATATTGGGCGTCGCAACTCGAATCGGGACGCTCCCACGGTTCGTTGTAATAGATTTGCCATTCGCGTTTGAAGCTGTCGCTGTAACCGGCGCGCGTCCAGAATTCCGGCTCTTCAAGATGCACCGCGACGACTCCGGCATCAATCGCTTTTTTCAGTCCGGCTTCAAGGTAATTGGCAAACGCGATGGACGGCACCATATAAGGGACTCGCGGACCATGCAAAATCTGCTTGCTCGCTGGATCGCATTGCGCGTCGTCCCAATGGTCGATGCCGTCGAATTTTCCGTCAAGATAATCTTCATAACCGCCCCAGGCAACGCCGGTCATCAGGTGCAAAACATAGCCGGCGTCTTTCCAGCGTTGCAAAAGTCCGATGGCCTGGTCGGAAATGCCGTAAGGCATGACAAAATCAGTGCGCAGATCGAATTTTTCGCTGTATGGACCGGACTGCTGAAACCCGGTACGCTCCAGTTCGCGTTCGCCGAGCAAATACGGGGCCGGTTTCGGCGTTTTTGTTTGGGCAATCGTGACATTCGCCTGTAAAAAGCCGCATACGGACAAGCCGACGAGAAGCATCGCGCAATGGAGTGTTTTTTTCATGATTCAGGGAAATTTTTCTTGAGGTGACACAAACGGGGAAAATCCAATGAAGAACAGTACCATTGTATCCGGCAACGACAGAAAAATCAACAATTGCTTGTATTGCCCAAGAAATCAGAGCACGAAGCGTAAGCAAGTGCCAGGAAACAGCAGCCGGGAACGTTAGAGACGGGGGCGTATCTTCCTATGGGACGATTCCCCACCTGGAAAACCTGGCGAATAGCTACCGAAGCCATGCTCATTCTGCGCCGATGGTTGCGTCCCTGTTCCCGATTGTGGCAACGAATCGCCCGCCTTGACAATATCGAGGTTCAACACATCAGCAACAACTTGCGAAAATATTCTACGACTGTCGAATCGTAAATTATTGAAACGCACTCTGGCTCGGTATTTGTCACTGCCACGTACAAGTTCCCGGCAACTTTCGGTGCTTCCAGATATGGAAAGCTCAATGCATCCCCCCGACTGGATACGTTCCTGGCTTTTGACTGAATTTACTTTGACGTTTAGCCCGAAAGGAAATGTCACATCCACTTGGTTGACCATTCGATCAAGAAATCCCGTCGGAATTGTCATTTTAATCTTGTCTTCATCGCCGCCACGCTCCACAAAACGTTCTGGTACAGAAAAGCTGTATTCCACAACATAAGTTTTATTGGCAATTTCCTCTGTGGCTACTCTGATTTCCTCTTGTACTGCATTAAGTTTTACAAGGGCAGCCTCTTTCTCATATACGCCAGCTTGATTGTATGTGGTTTGAGCGTCATTCAACTTGGTTTGTAATCTGGCATTTCCATATTTAACGAATTCTTCCAATTTAGCATGAAAACTTGCCAATTCATCAAAAAAATAGTTTTTAAAACCGCTCTTTACGAGTTCAGCCCTCAAATCAACTGGTCTGGCCGCTTCTTTTGCTTTTCGTTTCGCTTCCGCCTCTTGGACTAACCGTTCTGCTTCTGCTTTCCGTTTTGCTTCTTCAACAGCAGCTATTTTTTCCCTGATTTTATCAAATTCCGCTTGGATTTCGTCAAACTTCCCTTGAATATTTTCCCGTGCCCGTTTTACCTCATCAACAGTTGGTTTTTTCTCCTCTTTGATTTTATTATTTTCCTCTCGTATCTCATTTATTTTCACTCGAATAAGTTCTTGCAACTGTTTTGCTTCATCAGCAGGTATTTTATCCTTGAGTTGTTCGTATTCCGCTTTTTTTTCAGCCAACACTCTTTGACCATCTTGTTGAAGCTGTTTCTTTTCTTGTTCTGCCAGAATACGTTCTCTTTCTTCCCTGTCTTTCCGATCCCGTTCAGCCTGAGCGGCTATATTTCGTAACCGTTCAGCTCTTCCGGCAGGCGTCATCTCATATTTCAGCTTTTGGTATTCCGACCAAATTTCATCCGCCGGTTTGATTTTCATTCGGACTTCACTGAGGTTGGGCGGTTGTTTCTGTCCGCTCAACACAACACCGCCATCAAGAATGGCAAGGAGTGTCATGACGACAATGATTGGCAGACTTGTTTTCATGTTTGAGTTATCCATTTCTGATGTGACATTGTTTGTCCGCGCTGACATCCCGCCGGACGCTGTTATTCCCTGTTTGTCAACTCGGTTTTTATTTTCTCAATGGCACTTTGTTCGTAAAGCGCATTATTTGCATCGTTGGTGGGGTTCCAATCACCCAACGGAACTGCGAGCAACCTGTCCACTTCGCGCTGGTCGGCCTGATCCAGTATCTTGCCCAACTTGCGATAATTATCGATGTCCTTGATTTTGACGTCCATTTCTTCCAAATGGCCGGCGGACTGTTGCGAGTCGATCCAGGCATCGATTTTCAATAGTAATGTTTTGTCCGGCAACAAGGTTTGCCAGCAGGAATGCGCATTGAGCAAGTCCGGTGGAATCTCATTGCGTTTGCTCTTCGTGAACAATTCAATCGTTTCCGGGACGGATTTGTCCTTCAAATACCTCTGGAGTTTCTCTTGCTGTTTATAGACCTCTTCACTGGTCGTGCGGTACAATTTCATTGCCTCTTCGATTTTCTCTTGCGCAGCCAGCCGTTTCCGAAGCAATTGTTCATACGCCACATCAAGCTCGTCCGCTTTCGATGACGGATCAGGGGCGTCTGTTTTCAATCCCGGTCCCCGCTGTTCCGGAGGAGCGACATCGCCGGACCAGTCACATCCGGTTACAATGACCGCCAAGAGTAAAAACGATACAAACGCCGATATGGTTTTACGAAAGTTCATGGCGAAAGACTTGGTCAAAGGTTATTAAATCAAATCATCATCGGTGATTGAGAACGACGAACCACTGGTGAGTTCTTGCTTCAAGTCTGCACCTTTGGTCTTGGACTCTTCCATTTCAAATTGGACATCGGCCTCATAGGTTTTCTTTCGCAGTTCCGCAAGAATGCTGTCCGTGTTCAAGAGTTCATCTATCTTGTCATCCGACAAGCCAAGCGATTCAATCTTCTTGTTTGCCGCAAGGTGCTTTTGATATAATTCATAGTCAGCAATGGTGCGTTCCATCTCCGCGATGTTATCATCCACGTGGGACATTTTTGAACGAATCTTTTCCGCCCGATCCTTGAGGAAAGCCGATTGCTTGCGTTCCCGTTCGACGGCATCATTAGCCTTTTCCACCTGGGCTTTGTATTCCTTCAAAGTACGATAAACCTCGTCGCCGGTGAAGGTTTTTGTTCCGATTTGAATACTTTTTGCCTTGTCCTCCGCCGTTGCATCAGCAAGTTTTGGCAACTCGGCTTTCTTGGCGGCATTCTGCAATTTCGTAAACGCTTCGACGGTCTTCTCTTTTTCCTCTTCGAGTCGTTTGATTTGCCTGAGTGCTACTTCGGAATCAATGGTGAACTCATTGGTTATTTTTTGCAAATCTTTACGGCTTTTTTGAGCATCGGCAAGTTGTCCTCTTGCCCGATCCAAGACTGTTTTATCCTTGAGATATTTTTCGACCTGACTCATCTTGCCTTTGGCAGCATCGCAACCGATATAACCAACAAGAAAGCCTCCCATGATCAGAGCGGCAACACACATACTCAGACGTTTCATTTTTGCACCTCCTATAGTTTTTGTGAGAGAATTTGAAAATCGAGCCGCAATAAGCAGTTTTGATTTCAATTTGGGCAAAAACGGCAAGAGACGTACCGTCAAAAAAGACGGGAACGCCATGTCGCCCAAGACGGATTTCCCCTTCATGCGACTGAAGATGCCACACAAAATCGAGCGGCGACGTAAGCGCAGAAAAAGCGCATACCCCGAAACCCGCAAGCCATACTCACGACGTCCCCTTTCGGGGAACGCATGGATAGTATGGTTTTTTCACACCGTTCAACCGGCAGGCCGGGTCGCATTTGAACGAATGCTGGCGAAACTTGCGATCTATACCAAATGTTATAAGATAAGATTAATAAACCCTACCAGAAATGTCAAGGAGTGGTTTTCAGAAAATCGCACGAAAAAAACTTCGTGGTTCTTCGTCTCTTCGTGGTGAAAAAGCCGGTTTCCTGTCGGAATAATCCGCCTGACTGTTAAAACTTGTCATTGATTCAGCGAAAAAATTCATAATTGTTACAAAAAGCCGCGTATTACTGTCGAAACGTGATGATATTTTGTTGAAGTACGGACATCGGTTGTGTATGTTTCGACATATTTTCCTCAAGCGCAAAGAGCAAAATGTCCGGCGGAAGACTAAAATGAAACAAACCCGAACTTCCGATGTCCGGTTTTCAACACATTTTCACGAAAAGAAAAGAGGACCATGATGAGCGTTCCACACAAAAACACAAAGCACCAAAACAAAAGCGCGGGCAAAAAGAAGGCTTGGCGTTGACATAAATTTCTCCTTGCAATCTTAATCATGCTCTGACCGAATTCTGACGGGACGAACAACAAGCAAAAGGAAGACGACACTGACAAGTCGCAGGAACCAACTGAGCACGAAACTGAATCGGGTGTAATTCCAGCCGAGAAGTGGAATGAAGAAACCGGTTGTGCGACAATGATCGGCGATCATGCCACCTGCCAGCGTCGCAAGAGCCAGCGCGGCGGTGGTCACGGCGTAGTAAAAGGCGACAAACGACGTTTTTTGCTCTTTCGGGGCAAGCGACAACGCAAGGGCCGCCTGTCCGATATTGACGCCGACCCAGAAAATCCAAACGATCCATGCGCCGGCGATCAGGAAAGCCATGTTCAGCGTTGCGAAGAAATAAAACAGGGACCCGGTCGAAACGATGATCATCGAAACGACCATGACCGGGATATTGCCCAGCCGGTCCATTAATCGCCCAATCGTCGGACTGAGGATCAGTTGCCCCAATCGCGTAACGTTCATGAAAATCAGTACCATGAAAAATTGTGTTGGGAAAAGCAACCAGTTATACTCGCTTTGCGTCGTTTGCGTCAAACCGTTGGCCATTTGAATCCAACAGCCGAATGCCACAAACAGCATGAAACGTCCGTGCGAAAAAGGGGCAAATGCCTGCTGAATCCGTTTTTTCCAGTCGAACGCCGTCCGTTTCCAGGCGATTTCAGGAATTTTCGCGAGAAAAAACGCGGAACTCAGCAGGAAAACGCTCCCCATGATCGCCGGGATCAAATACAGTTGCCATGTCGACTGCTTGGGCCAATGCTGAAAAAAGAGCTTGTCAAACGAACGCTCATATTCCATGATCACCGCTGCCGAGGTTGCCCCCAGGATTTGCCCGAGCAGCATCCAGCGTTCACGGACGGCAAAAAATCGCCCGCGGATTTTTTGCGAAACGAGGTCACCCATCCAGCTCAAAAACGCGGCGGTGGCGAGATATTCGACGAGGTGATACACACACCAAATGACGACGAGCAGGAAAATTGCCAGTGAAACGGAATTGAGCCGGATCATCAGCATCGGCACGGTGATCGGAATCAGACCAGCAATAAGCGACGAAAGAATGTATCCGCCGACGCAGAACCATTTTCTGCTTCGACAAAAATCGATCAAAAGCGGAGCAAGAAGCCGGAAAAGTCCGGCCAAACGGGGAGCAGCAATCACCCAGGCGATGATCGCGCCGAGATGATATCCTATTTTTCCGGGATGTGCGACATCCAGATCGTAGACGAAATACTGGATCAGCATTGATCCAAGCAGCCCGTTGCCGATTCCCCAAAAGAACCCGTTTTTGTATGCGGCCCGCCGGGCAGACCGCTTGCAAAAAACAGAAATCTCATTTGATTTGAATACTGCGATCACAATAAGTATAATGCGGTTTTCAATGGCAGCCGGGAACGGAGCATAGCACAGTGACCGGATCGAACGCGGGATAATCCGGTCGCTTCACTTCGTTGCGCTCCCGGCTGCCATTCATGAAATCAGGTTTGGTCGGTATTATTCGTACTTGAGCCAAATATTGCGGTATTGCACTTTGTTGCCGTGACCTTGCAGATAAACGCCGCGCGGTTCGTTGGCTTCCTTCTTGCAACCGGGCGTTTCTTTCGGCAGCTCAATATTGTCGTGAATCGTGACGCCGTTTTGTTTGAGCGTCAGTCGGGCGTTTTCCGTTTTCTTGTCTCCGTCGTACTTGGGCGGCTGGAAGTAAAAATCATACGTTTGCCAGGTCAACGGCGGGAAACACATATTGACGGACGGTTCTTTCACCTGATAAAAACCGCCGCATTCATTGTTGGCGAGTTCCAGTCCGAACGAATCGAGCACCTGGCATTCGTATGCTTCATCAATGTAAATACCGCTGTTGCTGCGTGCCTGGCCGTGCGCCGTCGGCATGTAAGACAACAGGAATTCAAGGTGCAAATGGTACGGTTTCTGTTCGAACGGCTTGATGGTTGCATTGCACCAGAGCGTGTTCCCGCCGGGACGACGCGATTCATTGATTTTTGCGCCGGGCGCAAATTGGTCGACATTGGAACCGTCGAAAATCACGAGTGCTCCTTCCGGGGCCTTTTCGCCGAGCGTCGGGCTGCGACGCATGACTTTTTTCATCGGTGTCGCATTCTCGGATTCCCGTGTGATCGTCACATTCGGGCCTTGAAATCCCGGCTGTCCGGAAGCACGCTGCCCGGAGCCTCCCGCCTGACGTTGCGGCATGTCGATTTTATAGTTTGCCGTGTAACTCCGGAAACGTTCCGGCAGTTCGGAAGCCGGCTTTTCCTTATTGTCCTTATCGTAAAATTTTTCCGTTTCGAACTTGATTTTTCCTTCTTCCGTAATGACCGCCTTGCCCAGGTAACGAATGCCGCCGGTCGTCCAGCCGTCGCCGGGGAGACCGCCCCGATAAGAGACAAACCGGAATTTTCCGTCGCCGTCGGCAATCAATTGCAAACCGATTTTGTTCGCGTTTCTTTCGCCGAGGTATTCCCCCTGCAACAGGAAATCACGGCGCAACGCTTCGTCGCGCATGACCTCCATGCGATTCGTATATTCCGGGAGACTGTTTTCCTCCGCACAACACACAACAAACGCTCCGGAAACGGCCAGCAATCCGAGACTCAAAAACAAAAACCCTGACACAATGTTTTTTGACATCAATAGATTCTCCATTGAAAAAATTCGGGAAAGCACAACGAACAAAAAGAACTTTCGCCGTAGTGACTTTCCATCGGAAATTTGACAAATTTTACCCAGTCAGTGATTTTACCCTCTTTTCAACACGATTTCAATCAGGCGGAATTTTTGTTAATTGAGTTTTTTGATTTTTGTGTTAAATTTTTATAAACTGGGTTGAGCCGGAGCGTCTTGGAAGACCGGAGTCGCGTTTGGAAAAACCGTAATTTTAAGGCAGACTGCTGTTTCTTGCGGTTTTGAATCGTATAAGAATTATAACAATTACACCGCCGGTGATGGAATTGATTGATGAATTTTACTGCCGGGACGATACAAAAGGACATTGGTTATTTGAGCACTGGTGTTAGCCTGTTTTCTCCACGGATTAACACGCATTTTAACAAGAATGCGGAGCATTTGGATTGTGCAGGAGGCGCGATGAATTTCAGGATGCGTCTTTATGTCACTGATTGCCCGTGATTGCCGAGCCGGGTTTCTTGTTCTTGCTCTGACTTTCATCTTATGCCAGTCGGCTCAACCGGGTGAAACGATCGTCTATCCCGGTGCCCCGCTGCAAACGATTAACGGAATTGCCAACTCCTTGGGGCCCACCGGCAGCAGTACCGGGGTCAGCAACAGTCTTTCAAACAACAGCGTCACCCTCGATGGTGCCAGTATTCCTACCGGTGGTGCCGTTTTCGGCGCAATCAGCCTGAACGCGGCAGGAACTGTCCTTGACAATAACGTCTTTATCATCAATGGCGGCCGGTCCAGCATTGCTTTCGGCGGCTTCAGCATTACCGGCAATGTCACGGGCAACACCGTGACCATAGAAACCGGCAGCGTGGTGGACAATCTTGTTTATGGCGGTTACAGCCCTGCCAATGTGGAAAACAACACGGTCATCATCAACGGCGGTACGGTGAATGGTTACATTTATGGCGGAGACGGCTCCAGTGGTGATGTCACGGGCAATACCGTCACCTTCAACTCCGGGACGACGAGGTGGGACATTTATGGCGGCAGGAGTATCAACGGCGATGCCACGGGCAATACCGTCACTTTCAACTCAGGGACGGTGGGGGGGAACGTTTATGGCGGAGAAAGCTCCAGCGGCGATGCCACGGGCAATACCGTCATCATCAAGGGCGGCGTGATCGGAAATGGCAGTGTGGGCAAAGGAAACGTTTACGGCGGCTACTACCATGGCTCTACAATTTTTGATAACGGCAATGCCGTTGGTAATAACGTCATGATCAGCGGTGGCACGGTAAGTGGAAATATTTACGGCGGCTACACAATTGGTAGCGGCGATAATGCCGTTGGCAATAACGTTACGATCAGTGGTGGCACGGTGAGTGGAAATATTTACGGCGGCTACACAACTGGTAACGGGCTTTTAGTCACGAATAACACTGTCACAATTTCAGGGACGCCGGATTTGAGTGCTTCGATTCTTTACGGCGGGTTCATTGGAACTCCCGCCGTCGGCAGTGACGCTTTCTCCGGCAATACGCTCAATTTGTATTCTTCGAATTTGGCAGTGGCCGGTTTGCAGAATTTTAAGTTCCTCAATTTTTACGTGCCCGGTACGATGACCAGCGGCGGCATCATGCTCGACGTCAGCGGTACGGCGGACATCACCGATTCGATCGTCAACGTCGGCGTCACAGGCGGCAGTTCGCCGCTTAGGATCGGCGATCATATCGTGCTTATCAACACGCCGAGTACAAGCAATCTCGTTGGTTTGCCGGTCAATCAAACGGCGGACGGTTCGGGGATGCAAGGCGTGACGCTGTTATACGGGTTCGACGTTTTCCGACCGGACGATCACCAAAATCAACTTTGGGCAAGGGTCAATAACACCGAAATCAACCCGCAAACGAAGACGTTTTCCGAGGGCTTTCTTGGCGGTACGACCTTGTTGAATCAAAGCTCCGACCATATCGCAGGCAGCGGCATGAGCAACGCGATGCAATCCGCCGCAATGCAGGCAAGAAGGTGCGGTTTCAATGATCAACGCCGCGGCTGGGGGCTTTTCGCCGACATTGCCGGCGGAAAATCGCGATACAACACCGGCTCGCACATCGACACGTCGGGGTTGTCGTTCATCGCCGGTGCGTCGCGTTACTTCGATTTGTCCCCCGGCCCGATGACCATCGGCATGTTTTTCGACTACGGCAACGGCTCTTACGACACGTTCAACTCGTTCGCCAGTGCCGTATCCGTGCATGGCAACGGCAATCTCAATCACGTCGGCCTCGGCATGCTGGGACGTTGGGATTTGACAAACATCGGCTCACGCAACAGCCATTTTTACACCGAAGCCAGCTTTCGCGGCGGCAACGTGCATAACAAATACACCAGCGACATCCGCGATGTTTTGAACAACAACGCGGGCTACACCGCCAACTCGCCGTATTACAGCCTGCACGCCGGCATCGGCAAAATCCGGTATTTCGCGAATCATTCGTCTCTCGACCTTTACGGCAAATATTTTTGGACGCAGCAACAAGGCCGACACGTCACGCTGACCACCGGCGACGCAATCACGTTCGACAATGTCAACTCACACCGCCTGCGTCTCGGCGGGCGATTCGCCTTCGGCATGAACAAATGCCTCACGCCCTATCTCGGCGCAGCCTTCGAACACGAGTTCGACGGCAAAGCCTGCGCCATGACCTATGGCCACGCCATCGATGCACCAAGCCTTCGCGGCAGCACCGGCGTCGGCGAACTCGGTATTTCCATTAGCCCCACAACATCCCGCGGCTTCTTCGCCGATCTGGACGTACAGGGCTACATCGGCAAACGCGAAGGCGCAACCGCAAGCCTGTACCTCGGCAAAACGTTTTAAACCGGAAAAACGTTTTCAATAGCAGCCCGGAGCGTGAGCGACAATCTGTTGTTTCAGTGAAAGATTTACTCTTGCCTCCCGCTCCTTTTACTAAACATTTGTCCATATTTCTCGGATTGACTGTCAACTTTGCCGAAAGTTTCAATATTACCGGCAACGTTCCAGATAAAACCTGCGTCATCACTTAAAAAATCTGCGACACTCCAGATAAAATCCATGTCATCACTTAAATAATCGATGACACCACTTATAAAATCTGCGTCACCATTTGAAAAATCTATGATGTTGTGACAAAAATCTGTGTCATCGCAGATCAAACCAGTGCCATTCAAAATTTTTCGTGCCGTGAATCAAAATAGATGAGGTTTTTTCACCACGAAACACAAACGTTCGAACGCGCAAGCGAATGACGCGGGGATTTTTTAACGCGGAAAGCGCGGAAGTACGGAAAAGGCGGAAATTTCAAGGGAACGTCTCACAATTAATTCCGCGTTTTCCGTGCCGGTATTCCGGCCAAACAACGCCGCGATCTGTTCTTCCAGCGACGCTCCTGATCTCTGCGTTCTGCGATTTGCACTTGCTGTTTTTCGTACCAGCATTGCTGTTTTGCGTACAAAAAGCCGCGCTTTTTGTTCGGAAATTTGACGTTTTTTTTCGGGTTTTCATGGTTTGACTTGGGATGTTCGAGCTTAAAGGTTGAAAAATTCGAGTTCAAGTTGAAAAATCGCGACTTTTTGTTCCAACTTTTCGACGTGAACTTTGACACTTGGGAAAAACAGGTCGAAATTTCCCACTTTATGCTCGGCTTTTTGCACTCAAAACAAAAATTCAGGTACGATTTCCACGTTTTTTTAGTGTCCAGACGACCTGTTTTAACGCAAAAATGGGTTATTCCGGTTTTTTTTAACGCGGAAGGCGCAGAAGTACGGAAGGGACGGAAATTTCAGGGGAACGTCTCACAACAAATTCCGCGATTTCCGCACCGGTACTCCGGCCAAACAACGCCGCGCGCCGCCGCGTTGAAAAACAAAACGAAGATGCAAAGTTTTTGTCCACAGATGGCGCAGATGTTCGCAGATTTGATTTGAGAAAACATCATTTTGTCAATAAAAAATAATATTTTTTATTGACATGTCTATTAGATAGATAATTATTGATATAGACTAATACTTGTATATATAGGGAGAGTGACGAATAGACCTATGCGGAAACCCAAAAGCGAACCATCCTATTCGATCAAAAATCAATGTTTTTGGGAAAATGTGAATTTAGGGACTTAATATAAATACTGAAAACACGTTATAATAATACCAATATTGAGACCGCCCATACCGGCTGTGGTAAAAAAAATTATTTAAATAATATAACTCGTTGAGGCAGTTCGACTTATTGCGAACTCCAAATATTGACAGTTTTCCTGACTTTCGATTACAATATAAATGAGATCAACTCATGATTACATTAGAAAGGAGTAAACAAATGATTACCAACGTGATCCTAGGTGTAATCAGCACCGCGATTTATGTATTGCTGAATGCTTGGGTGAGTGCGTTGTGGTGCTGGCTCAAGGGAAAAAAATGACGCCTCCCTGTGCGGCAGGAAGGCATCTCGAGAATTTTTTCAGAAATTCTCGGTACTCTACTCTGGGTTGGGGACATATTGCCCCCAACTCTGTTTTTTAAAAATAACCTATTCATCAAGAATGTCAAGGCAATAATCAATCCATTCCAAGAAATGACCAACGACGAACGAAACCAGACAGTCAAACGCATTCATGAATCGCCGCTCAGGATGGGGGTGGCGGTGACCGACGGGGGGTGGCCGTCGGCGATTTGCTGGCCGTACCGGGTGATCATTGAATCTACATTCCGACCATGCCGACGGAATTGATTTTTGTATCGCGAGTGACTTCGTTGTAACTGAGCACAACAAGTGAGCCAAGATTCGAGGAGGTCATCTGTTTGAGTGCCGCGCGGATTTGCGGGTTGACAAGGACGATCGGCGGGAAGTTGGCCTGCGTGAGTTTTTCGAGTTCATGCGAGATTTTTGAGCAAAGTTGCTCAATGGCATTCGGCGAAAAACGAATGAACATCCCTTGTTCACTGTGTTCGAAACCGGCACGAATCTGGTCTTCAAGTGCCGGGTCGAGCATCACGACATGCAACGTGTCTTCCGCGTCGCGGTATTTCGTGCAGAGCGTTCGTGCGAGTCGCGCCCGGGTGAACTCGGTGAGCAAAATCGGGTCTTTCGTTCGCAACCCGTAATCGCCGAGTGCTTCGAGAATCGTACTGAATTGTCGGATTGGCACCTGTTCACGGAGCAGCATTTGCAGAATCTGCTGCACCTGCGCGAGTTTCAGGACGTTCGGGATGACCTCGTCGACCGCCGCCGGCGCGGATTGCTTGAGTTCGTTGAGCAAATGCTGCGTCGCGTCGCGGGTCAAAAGTTCGTCGGCATGTTTGTTGACGGTTTCCATCAAATGAGTGGCAATGACCGCACCGGGTTCGACAACCGTGTAACCGAGCAGTTCCGCCTGGTCGCGGTTGCCCGCTTCAATCCAAAGGGCGGGCGTGCCGAATGCGGGATCAACCGTTTCGATGCCGGGGACCTTTCCGGCGGCCATTCCGGAGTCCATCGCCATGTACATTTCAGGATACACCATTCCAAGAGCGACCGGCATTCCGGCGATTTTCAACCGGTACTGCATTTGATCCAGTTGAAAGCTGTCACGAATCCGAACACGCGGCAAAATGATTCCGATGTCCGCCGCGACGTTTTGCCGGATACGATGAATGCGGTCGAGCAGGTCGCCGCCGCGATTCGGATCGGCCAGTGGAATCAAACCGACACCGATTTCGAGTTCCATCGGATCGACGACAAGATAATCTTCCACCCGTTCCTCTTTTTCCTCTTGGCCCGCTTCTTCCCTCTCTTTAGTTTCGTCGGCGGCGGCTTTCCCTTTTTTCCGCGTCAAAACAAAAGCGAGTCCGAAAAGCGAACCGCCGAGCGTCATCAGCGGAAAAGCAGGCAGACCGGTCGGCAAAAGGGCGAGCAAAAACAGTGCCGCAAAAGAGAGCACCATCGGCTTTCCGAACAATTGGCTGAGAAACACCTGCGGCAGATTGTTCCCCTGACTGCTTCGCGTGACCAACATGCCGGTCGCCAGCGAAATGAGGAACGCCGGCACCTGGGAAACGAGACCATCGCCGATGGTCAGGCTCGTGTAAACGTGAAATGCGTCAGACATGGTCATGCCGTGTTCGAACATGCCGATCAAAAAACCGCCGCAAATATTGATCAGCGTGATGACGATTCCGGCAATGGCGTCGCCGCGCACGAATTTACAGGCACCGTCCATCGCCCCGAAGAAGTCGGCCTGCATCGTGATTTCGGTTCGGCGTCGCTGGGCTTCGTGTTCGTCGATGATCCCGGCGTTGAGGTCGGCGTCGATCGCCATTTGTCGTCCCGGCATGGCATCCAGCGTAAAACGCGCCGCCACTTCACTGACGCGCGTTGCGCCTTTGGTGATGACCACGAATTGGATAACGACGATGATCGAGAAAATGATGATTCCGACGACAATACTGCCGCTGGTGACGAATGCCGCAAAACTTTCGACGACTTTGCCCGCCGCCGCGGTCCCTTCGCTGGCACCGGAAAGGATCAAACGGGTCGTCGCAATGTTAAGCACGAGCCGGAAAAGCGTCGTCGCGAGCAAAATGGTCGGAAAAACGCTCATTTCGAGCGGCTTTTGCACAAACACCGTGCCGAACAGGATCACGACGGCGATTGTGAGGTTTGCCGACAGCAGAACGTCCAATAATTCGGTCGGCAACCGCACGAGAATGACGAAAATGCTTGCCGCGATCACTATCGGAAACAAGTATTCGAAAAAGCGACCGCTCGCAAACCCCGACTTGATGTTGTTGAAATAATCCATGCTTTTCTTTTTAGCGGTCAATCGCAGATCGACACGTCAAACAGACTTGGAAACAGTCAAAACATAACTTGTCCAAATGAATTTTTTAACGCGGAAGGCGCGGAAAAGACGGAATACGCGGACTTCCGTTTTTTCCGTCTTTCCGCGATTTCCGCGTTAAAAACAAGAAATTCTCAAGGAGGGATTTTGAACATGTTATTCATTGACAGTTACTTGGAAATTTTGTAAGAGAAAAAAGGGATTTTCAGTCCGTTTTAAGTTTACCCGGCACATTCTTCAATGTTTTGCCGGCTTGTTCTGCGGCTTTGCGGAACCATTTCAATCCTTCAGGAACGTCACCCATACCGACACAATAGGCAGCCCCCAGATAGAACTGCACTTCGACAAGTCCCTGTTCGGCAGCTTTCCGAAGCCATTTTACCGCTTCGGATTCATCCTTGGGAACGCCACTCCCCGTTCCATAACAACCCGCCAAGTAGACCTGCGCTTCGGCAAGCCCCTGTTCGGCAGACAGGCGAAGCCATTTCGCCGCTTCGGTTTCATCCTTGGGAACACCACGGCCCGTTCCGTAACAATACCCCAAGCGGAACTGCGCCCCGGCAAGCCCCTGTTCGGCAGACAGGCGAAGCCACTTCACCGCTTCGGAATGATCTGGAGGAACTCCCTGGCCATAGAGATAACAGTATCCCAAATTGTATTGTGCGGTGGCATTACCTTGTTCGGCGGACTTGCGAAACCATTCCACAGCCTTCTCATTGTCTTGGGGAACACCATTGCCGTTCATGTAACAGCAACCAAGATAACATTGTCCATTGTCATTGCCTTGTTCGGAAGACTTGCGAAGCCACTTGACCGCTTCGGATTTGTCCTGCGAAACGCCTGTGCCTTCCACATAACACTTGCCCAGTAAGTATTGTCCATCGTCATTTCCCTGTTCGGCAGACAGGCGAAGCCATTTCACCGCTTCGGAATCATCCTGAGGAACTCCCAGGCCTTGAAGATAACAGTACCCCAAATTGAGTTGTCCATCGTCATTTTCCTGTTCGGCGGACTTGCGGAACCACTTGACGGCTTCACAGGCGTCCTGTGGAACACCAATGCCATCCAGATAACACTTACCAAACAAATATTGCCCATGGGCACTTCCCTGTTCGGCGGACTTGCGGAACCATGTCACGGCTTCGGATTCGTCCTGAGAAACGCCGATCCCTTCCAGGTAACACCCGCCAAGCGAGTATTGCCCATTGGCGTCTTCCTGTTCGGCGGACTTGCGAAACCATGTTGCCGCTTCGGATTTGTCCTGAGAAACATCGAGACCTTCCAGGTAACACCTGCCCAGACTGCATTGTGCGGTGGCATTGCCTTGATCGGCGGACTTGCGGAACAACTCCACCGCTTTTGACGTGTCTTGAAGAACTCCGGTGCCGGTTACGTAACATCTGCCCAGATTGCATTGGGCGACGGCATTTCCCTGTTCGGCAGACTTGCGAAACAACTCCACCGCTTTTGAAGCGTCTTGAAGAATTCCGGAACCGGTCACGTAACAAATGCCCAAACCGCATTGTCCATAGGCATTTCCCTGTTCGGCGGACTTGCGGAACCACGTGACCGCTTCGGATTCGTCTTGCGGAACACCGATCCCTTCCATGTAACACATGCCCAAACCGCATTGTCCATCGGCATTTCCCTGTTCAGCCGCCATGCCGAACCACTTGGCCGCTTCACAGACGTCCTGCGAAACACCAATCCCTTCTTTGTAACACCTGCCAAGCGAGTATTGCCCTTTGGCATTTCCCTGTTTAGCGGACTTGCGGAACCATGTCACGGCTTCGGATTTGTCCTGTGAAACGCCGATTCCTTCCTGGTAACACACGCCAAGCGAGTGTTGTCCATTGGCGTCTCCCTGTTCGGCGGACTTGCGGAACCATGCGACCGCTTCGGATTTGTCCTGTGAAACGCCGGTCCCTTCCATGTAACACACGCCCAGATCGTGTTGTGCTTTTGCGTTTCCCTGTTCGGCGGACTTGCGGAACCATTTGACCGCTTCGTGATCATCTTTGAGAGCGCCTTCACCGAGATAATAACAAAGCCCCAGAGCACGTTGCCCATTGGCATTTCCCTGCTCGGCGGACTTGCGGAACCACTTTTCCGCCTGAACGGCATCCTTGAGAACCCCCTGGCCTTCAATAAAATGTTTGCCCAGCCAGTATTGTGCTTCCGCATCCCCTTGTTCCGCTTTTTGGCAAAGTTCGTCGATCGGTGTGTTTGCATCAATGGTTTGCCCGCAACAAAGCGGCGGGAAAAGCCCAATCAGGAGAACGATGAAAAACACACCGAAGCCGGTTGAAAATGCCTGACAATGTGATACGGGAGTCCGTTTTCCCGAAGGGTAAACGGACGCGCTCACCGGAAATCTCAATTGACTATAGTAAAACATCCGTGTTTTCATGGCAGTTCTTTACGAAATTCAAAAAGCAGCGATTTTTCGCATTATAACACGTTTTGGCCAAACGGGGCAAGATCAGATTATGTGAATGGCAGCCGGGAACGAAGCGCAGCGGAGTGACCGGATCGAACGTGGAATGATCCGGTCGCTTCACTTCGTTACGCTTCCGGCTGCCATTGGGAAACCACAATTTTAGCTCTGATGGGGTACTTCGGCGGTTTCACCGAAACCGCCCTACCAAACGCGTCACAGGGTGACGCGGCTAACTTCAACTCTGCACTCTGCGCTCGCGTCTTATCCGAAATAATACGACGCCTGTCCGTTGGCGATGCGGAGATTGAAACGGTCGGAATTGGCGGAATGACTGCCGGAATTGCTGTTCCTGACATATTGCGAAATCATGGTGAGCGGGTTCCGAAGCCCCTGGTTCATCCCCGCACCTGACAACAAGTCGTTTGATTGCGGCGTGATACCGCCGGCCTGCACGCCATTTGCCTGCACGACGGCGGCAAGCATCGAAATTTTGCGGAACTCGCCGGCAAGCCCCGGTGCGTTTTGCAGGAGCGATTCGATTTCCGCCTTGTCGGAACGGTCGTTGGTGACCTGAATTTTTCCCGTGAGGCTTGATTGCAGGTTGATCGGCGAATCGGCATCGAATCCCGCCGATTGCAACAGAGTGATCATTTTGCCTTGGAACGCATTGAGTTGCGTTTGCAATGATTCGGCAAGCATTTCCCCTTTCAATTTCATGCCATCGAGATCGGTTTCGGCGTTCTCCGCATCAGGACTTTTCTCCGTTTTGAAGAACTCGGAAAGCTGCCGCGCCGAAGGGGAAAGCAACAACATGTCGGCGGACGACGTTTTCGACGCTTTTTCCTCTTTGGCGGCATTCATCGCTTTTGTTTGCAGGGAACTCTCTTTTCCCGTCAAGGATTCCAACTGACGGATCATGCTTAAATAACGGTTCGTATCAATTCCGTTGATCATCTGTCATTCCTTTTTTATGAAATTGCACCGAAATTTTTTATTGCGCCGGTTGCGCAAATGACTGGGTGAACTGACAGGCGGTCCAAAGCTGGAGTTCCCCTTTGACGAATCGTCCCGAAGCCCAGTCGGCCGTCCAGGGGATCGTGTAAACCATGACGTAACCGGTGTTTTGTTCATGCACGTAAACGACCCCCTGCGGAACCTGCCATTGGGCGCCCGATTGACTCGGAACCGCAACTTCACCGGTCACCATGGTGTAACGGGGATTTTGCGGCATCGGAATTTTGGCAGCCTCCGGACCATTCCCCGAACTGATATTCAGAACGCTTGCCAGTCCGGCGTTCAAATCGGTCTGATAAAGCCCCTGAAACGACTGCGAATCCCTGGAAAGGACACCTGCCGTGAGCCGTCCGGTGTTTTGGTCCAGCAGGTAAACCGCTTCAAGGGCACTATAATTGCTGTTTGTCAGGCCGCTGCTTGTGCTGACGCCTGAACTCATCCGTACAAAAACCGGTCCTGTGGCCATGATTACGTTTCCCGACCGGTCTGTTGCACTGGCCTGGACTTTCTGTTCATATTTTGAACCGTAAAACAACCCGAGACAGCCCCCAAGCAACACCAGGCCGGTCACGCAAGCGATTGGGGTAAAGTATTCTTTCCGCATGTTTGTTACAACTCCGATATTCTTGATAATTTGCTCGGACAGCATGATCCGCTGACATTTTTTCTCAAAAGGGGAGTGTAACAAAGTTTTCAAAAAAAAAATATACGAATTTTCATTTTTTTGACGATAGGGGATAAACTGGAAAAGTATCTTTATAAATGGCGTAAATTACCTATTTTTTAATTCAATTTAGGCAATGATCACAAACATGGAAAAAGAGGGAAAAATTTTTGTGACCGGTGCAAACGGCTTTATTGGTGCCAAACTGGTCCAACTTCTTTTGAGCGAGGGGTTTTCAGTTCGCGGACTTTATCACAGTACCAAACCCAAAGCATTACATTCCTTTAAGGAAACAGACCCGTTGTCGAAACGCCTGGAATACGTGCAAGGCGACGTGACGGACGTTGATTCCCTCCGAAAAAACATGGCTGGTTGCCGATATGTGTTTCATTTGGCGGGCTACGCGAAAAACTGGGCAAGAGATTTCTCGATTTATTCGAAAGTCAATATCTTCGGAATGCGGAACATTTTTCAAGTTGCAAAAGAACTCAACGTCGAACGTGTGGTTTGGACGTCGACCATTGTGACATTTGGCCCGACCCTGGAAGGGGAAATCGCCGATGAAACAAGAGAACGTATTTCGGAATGCTTTACGGAATACGAGCGATCCAAAGTGCTGGCCGAAAAAGAGGCGTTGCGGTGGGCTGCGGACGGTTTTCCCGTGGTGATCGTCAATCCGACCCGCGTTTTCGGTCCGGGACCGCTCAACGACGGAAACGCCGTGACATCACTGATTGATGACTATATTTCCGGGCGGCCTTTCATCTTTTACAATTACGGAATTAATGTCGGAAATTATGTTTTTGTCAATGACGTGGCTCGTGGGCTTTATCTAGCCATGCAACGCGGACGAATCGGCGAGCGTTACATTCTCGGCAGTGAAAACATCACATTACAAAGGCTGATTCAGTATTTTCAGGAAATCAGCGGCAAGAATCGGCGGATGATTCCAGTATTCAGGCAGGGGGCACTGTTTTTTTCAAGTTTGTTTGCTCTTTGGGCGAAATTGTTCGGCGGAATGCCGCGAATTTCTCCCGATTGGGTGCGGACGTTTTCCGTTGACTGGGCGTATCACTCGCAAAAAGCGGAGCGGGAATTGGGGTATCGTCCCATTGCGATTCGGGAAGCTGTCCGGCTGACTTGCGAATGGTTGCTCGAACAAAAGAAAACTGCTCAAGAGAAGGCCGCACAAATCGCCACGAACCCCATCCCCGAAAAGAGGCATTCCGCCCCGGAACGATTCGCTCTTTTACCACACTTCCGTCTGAAAAAGAAACTGTAATGCGGTGCCACAGCAGTATCCCGCAGTCGGCAGGACGGCAGCTTCGGCCTCAATGGAAGTGAAAAACGAAAAGTTGAAATGAATCCAACTTTTCGTTTTTCATTTTTATTGTGCCGCCACTAAAATTTGAGATTGTCCGATGAATCGCCTGCATCGCCGACAATAAAAAGTCTCGCTATTTTGTGTGCATCAACAATGTCGGCGCAGCAGGCAGCCATGAAAGCGGTGCAAATTTTATGATCGCATCTATAAACTTGCCTTACATCCAGCTTCCGGAATTTTCAACCGGCTTGGGTGGATTTGCCATTGCTTTTCGGTCAACTCTGTGGGATAATTGGTTTTCGTTCCCCGTATCTAATATTGTGGTGGCGAGAAAAAATGCACGCCGCTTCCGTGGCTGCCGGTTGCGCCGAAATGCAAAAAACCCGCAAAATGGGACACTTGATCGATTTCGGCGAGACCGGCGATTCACCGGACACGCTTATTTTTTATTTCCGGCACAATAAGACAGTTTCTATTACGACAGCGCAAGATCGAAAAACAGCAGCCCGGAGCGTAAGCGACGGGTTAAAAAATGTGACGATGATGAGTGATCGTCATTTTTACGGTTTATGGGTGTTTTTCCTGAAAATGAAAGCACAATACAACAGGACGGTCAAAACCGGCCACTGACGTTCCCGGCTGCTGTTCTTGGTACGATTTATATTGCGCTGAAAAACCATGCTGATGGAATGAAACCATGAGTACACCGGAAACACCCAAATTGCCCGTGACCCCGCCGCCGGTTCAAACGCCGGTAACCGTTGCACAAAAACAGAGTGTGCAAGCATCCGCGCCGATGCCCCCGCCGGTGCCCCTGTCAACCGTTCCGGCGGATGCGACGAAGAAAGAAGCGTGTCTTTCCCAGGATAAAGAGCTGGACGTGCTGATTCGCGCCAGGTATCCAATCATTTACATCGAGTCGTGGGAAGAGGAACGAATCGAAAACGTGCTCCGGGAGATTGCCAGGTTCCGGGAGAAGGATTTTTACGTCTGGACGATCACTGAAGGGGTTGTCAAGGCGGACGAAGGGGCGCGTCCGGTTGGGCGTTCCAACAAGACGACCGATCCTTTGACGGCACTCGACACGGTGCTTGGGCATGTGCGTCCGGCAATTTACATGTTCAAGGATTTTCACCCGTTCATTGAAGAAAACCGGAACAATCTTGCCGTGATCCGGCGGATGCGGGACGTTGCCGAATATTTCCGCGATTCATACAAAACGATCGTGATCGTTTCACCGACGACCCGCATTGCCCGCGAACTGCAAAAAGATGTGACGGTGATGCAATATGCGTTGCCGACGAAAGACGAACTCGGCAAACTGCTCGACCGGATCGTCGATGAAGTGAAAAACAACCCGAAAATCAAGATCAACCTGACGCCGGAAGGGCGCGACCGCTTGCTGACCGCCGCGGGCGGCCTGACGCTCAAGGAAGCGGAAAACGTTTTTGCAAAAACACTCGTGCAAAAAGGGCAACTGAGCGGAAGCGACGTCAGTCTCGTGTTCAGCGAAAAGCAACAGATCATCCGCAAGAACGGGCTGCTCGAATATTACCAGACGCAGGAAAAAATCGACAATGTTGCCGGGCTTGCCAATTTGAAATTGTGGCTTTCCAAACGAACAGCTGCCCAGACCGAAAAAGCGGCGAAATACGGCCTGCCGGCGCCTCGCGGCGTGTTGCTTTTGGGGGTGCAGGGATGCGGCAAGAGTTTGTGCGCGAAAGCGATTTCGTCGATGTGGGAACAACCGCTCCTCCGTTTCGACCTCGGGCGGCTTTTCAGCGGATTGGTCGGGTCGAGCGAAGAAAACGTGCGGAGCGCCATCAGCGTTGCCGAAAGCGTTGCGCCGGCGATTCTTTGGGTCGACGAAATCGACAAGGCGGTCGCCGGGGCAGGCGGGTCGGGGAACAACGACGGCGGAACGTCGGCTCGTGTTTTTGGAACGCTTCTTACCTGGCTCGCCGAAAAAACGGCTCCGGTTTTTGTCATCGCGACGGCGAACAACATTTCGAACCTGCCGCCGGAACTGATGCGTAAAGGGCGTTTTGACGAAATTTTCTTCGTCGATCTGCCGACACAACCGGAACGGATCGAAACGCTTAGGATTCACCTTGCGAAACGGGGACGCGATCCGAAAAACTTCGATTTGGATACCATCGCCCGGCTGGGCGAAGGGTTCAGCGGCGCGGAACTTGAGGAAGTGGTCGTTGCGGCGTTGTTCGAAGCGTTCAGTGCCAAACAACACCTGGCGACGCAACACATGGTCCGCGTCATCAGCGAAACGGTCCCCCTTTCACGAACGATGCACGAAGGGTTGACCCGATTGCGGGAATGGGCCGTCGGTCGCGCCCGCCCGGCATCCGCCGTTGTTGAAGAGCATCGTTCAGGTGATGGGATAGGTAGGGAGGGGAATGGGTAAACTTGAAGTGTGAAAATAAATTGTTCAAGAAAATCAGAGCACGAAGCGTAAGCGAGTGCCCAAATCAGCACGATATACATATGGGGCACTCGCTTACGCTTCGTGCTCTGATTAAAACAGCCACGTTTCCGCGCGAGTCCCAACATAAAAAAACCAAAAAACAGGAGGATTATCATGAGTACCGTTCTCATTGTTGCGCCGATCGTCATTTCGAGTTGGCCGATGATTGCTCCGGCAATCGCGGCGGTTGTCACGGCTTCCGGTTACGCTTTGGTCAAGCAGGCGGCCGACGCGAAAGAGGAGGCAAACGAGGGACTCGAAGAAGATTGCGAGGAAATTTCGCTTGAAAACAGCGAAATTCTTGCCGACGCAAAAAATCTCGGCGAAAGCATGACCATTGTCAAGGAAAATGTCAGGGCGACGTTTCACCGGGACGCCCGCGGACAACTCCGCCTCACCGTTTCTGGAAAAGGGCTGAGCAAGAAGCAAATGCGGGCGATCGGCGAGGAACTGATCGGCCTGGTCACCCAGCAATACGCTTATCACCGGCTCGTCACCGAGATGAAAGCAC
>Ga0209629_10000441_pt1 | contig 22797 bp, 25 predicted proteins | sample TergutCu122P5_FD_187286 | JGI IMG/M metagenome (GOLD analysis project Ga0209629, IMG submission 187286) | Cubitermes ugandensis P5 segment gut microbial communities from Kakamega Forest, Kenya - Cu122 P5 (SPAdes) (version 2) | ecosystem: Host-associated > Arthropoda: Insects > Digestive system...
TTATAATATATCACGATAAATATATAAAAATCAATAAGCGGGCGAGCATTGCTCGCCCCTACATATATGTATATTTTAAATCGGCTGTGAATTGTAACACAACTTTATTATCTCATCTAACCACTCGCTTACTTTATTTTCTATCTCTTTTTTATCTTTTTTTAGTGGTTCAATAAATTCTATTTCTCCTATAAAATTATTATTAGGAATTTTTTCTTTTAACTTTTGGAATGTTCTGCCTTTGCCGCCACCAGATGTGCAGAAAAGGGCAATTTTTTTATTTTCAATTTTATTTTCAGATATAAAAGTATTAATCGCAGGGGCAAAACTAAACGCCCATACTGGTGTACCTATAAATATTAAATCATAATCATTTGGGCTCCTGTTAATGGCTTCTAATTCTGGCTTTTCATTCATTACAACTTGCTTTCCACCCCAGAGATACTTTGAAATTCTCGTTTGTTTCACATCTTTCTTGGGTTTCAAACGCAGCAAATCACCATTAGTCCTGTTTTTAATAAGATTTGCTATCATATCTGCATTACCTTCATAAGAATAATAAATAATTAAAATCTTCATATTACATCCTAACTCCTTTATAATTGTAAGTTTTTTAACTGTTCTTTTCGTTATTACTTTCAATAATTGCATCTTTTACAGCTTTTTTAATAACAAAATATGCAACAACTACAATTACACCAATTATAATTCCATAATAAATCAAACCAATGATTGACCCCATAAACTAAACCTTCCTCACAAACTTACTATTTCTCTAATTTTCCTACTAATTCATATTTATCCTTTTAACTTATATGCGTGTCTTAGCCATTCTATCTACAATAGTAGAAATTTATATAAGGCATTAAACAAACATATCGATATATGCACCGTTGTAATCTACAATAGTAGAAATTTATATAAGGCATTAAACAGACTGGTATGACTTAGGCTGTTTAGTATCTACAATAGTAGAAATTTATATAAGGCATTAAACGAAATTCATCCGCAAAACATTTGCATTACATCTACAATAGTAGAAATTTATATAAGGCATTAAACTAAAATTTCTTTATCACGAAGATTTCATCTACAATAGTAGAAATTTATATAAGGCATTAAACAAACCTATTGAAGGCAATGAAGGTTAATCTACAATAGTAGAAATTTATATAAGGCATTAAACATTAAAATTGAATATAAAACTATTTGTGATCTACAATAGTAGAAATTTATATAAGGCATTAAACATGAAAACAGCAATGATTAATTATATATCTACAATAGTAGAAATTTATATAAGGCATTAAACGGAGCTTCGTTTAGATGAATTGTTCGAATCTACAATAGTAGAAATTTATATAAGGCATTAAACAATCAAATGTTTAATTAGGAGGTGAAAATCTACAATAGTAGAAATTTATATAAGGCATTAAACGGTCGCGACTTAATTATCCGTTCAGCAATCTACAATAGTAGAAATTTATATAAGGCATTAAACTGATGATGTTGTAGAACAAGATTATATATCTACAATAGTAGAAATTTATATAAGGCATTAAACTTCCCAAACAATCTTTATCATCTTCTAATCTACAATAGTAGAAATTTATATAAGGCATTAAACTTAATAAACGATATAGAAATGTCTCCAATCTACAATAGTAGAAATTTATATAAGGCATTAAACGATGGGATAGAAAGTGGAGTGATTATAATCTACAATAGTAGAAATTTATATAAGGCATTAAACATTAGATCAATCAATCTATTTATACAATCTACAATAGTAGAAATTTATATAAGGCATTAAACTGTCCATTGTGTGAAGCAGGAAATCCAATCTACAATAGTAGAAATTTATATAAGGCATTAAACATGTACAGACTGCAATTAATGATTTAGTTATCTACAATAGTAGAAATTTATATAAGGCATTAAACAATTGATAATCCTCTTGGAGCTTGCGGATCTACAATAGTAGAAATTTATATAAGGCATTAAACATATTGCATATCCAATGGATGTTCCATCTACAATAGTAGAAATTTATATAAGGCATTAAACTATTAGCCGAAGAATTAAAGGGTTCAATCTACAATAGTAGAAATTTATATAAGGCATTAAACTTGGAAACAATGGTAGGAACAATAGAATCTACAATAGTAGAAATTTATATAAGGCATTAAACCAATAATAGAGGATTTATATTTTGCCGAATCTACAATAGTAGAAATTTATATAAGGCATTAAACGACCGAAATAATATAGACATTTTTCGAATCTACAATAGTAGAAATTTATATAAGGCATTAAACAATGAAATAGGAGAAATAGCGTTTTGTTATCTACAATAGTAGAAATTTATATAAGGCATTAAACCAATAGATGTGCGCGTTAATTCAGACTATCTACAATAGTAGAAATTTATATAAGGCATTAAACAAATCCTGTTGTAGCATATGGCGATGAATCTACAATAGTAGAAATTTATATAAGGCATTAAACTAGAATAAATAAAAATTTAAGGGTAATTCATCTACAATAGTAGAAATTTATATAAGGCATTAAACAACCTATCTGTGCAGAGTTCCCACTTATCTACAATAGTAGAAATTTATATAAGGCATTAAACCCTTACATGCAATTTATGGCAATATTGGGGTTGTTTTAATACCTATTCTATTAATTTTTAGGGAATTCTGCATGTTTAACACCTTATTTTAAATAATTTTATCACATTTTTTAAATTAAGACTAGGGTTTGTTATCATTTTTTCACAATAAAAATTCACTCCACAATTACCATATCTTCTTGTTCCGTTTTAGCATATCCAAATGTAGTCATCTTACAATTATTGCTTGTTTCTATAATAATAACACTATCATCTTGAGAAAATTTTACTTCAAAATTATTTCTGATATCTATCATTATATTTCCTAAAATTCTCTTACTATTCGTTATTTCGAATACCGAATATTGTACTCTATATCCAAATTTTTTAATAAACTTTGCAAACTTAGTCCTTAATTTGTCATCTTTAATATCATAACTAATTAGTATCATTTTTCATTAACCTCGCCTTTGGGAAATATTCTAATTCCTTATCTTTCATGAACCATCTATAGTATTGCTGTATATATTCAAACATACTTTCTTTATATTCCAATATTATTTTTAAAATAATAGCTACAAATTCTGTACTATTTTTAAAATCCATCTGGTATCTTCCATTATCGTTTGAAAATGTCCATTTATCCACCTGTTTTAATGTATGAACTTTCCTCACCTGATAATCTATAAGAGGTCTAAAAGGCTCTATAATGTCACATACTAATGACTTTCTCTTATAAAATTCTTTATGCAAATTACCTTTATATATATCAAATCCATAAATATTTAATATTGCTTCTAAATAATTGAACAAAACTGTGTACCCTATATCCAATAACAGATTTATTCTATCTCTTTTTACTCTTGGCTGTCTCCCCTTCCAATCAAACTCTTTAAATATCCTATTGAAATACACTTTTGAAGCTATTCCTTCTATACCCATAATTTCATAACTATTGCCATTTACAGTTTCTAATTTATCTATGTATTTCTGTAATTCAACCACATCTACTTTTGCATTAGCATCCCTCAACACATTTAATATATGCCCTTGATTTTCAATTTTATTTATAATAATCTTTCTGCCAATCTCATTACCATTTTGATTTGTATATTGCTTTATCCTTAATAATGTATTACCTTCCATTTTAAAATTTATAGTTTCATACACTCTAAATGTAGTAGTCAGTAATGCAATAGAAAATCCAAATCTTTTACTTCTTTCAATTATTCCAGTAGTAACTGTAAATCCTCCAACAATAAATACCATAAATAATTTATAACAGCTGCATTGACATTTCGTTTTTCCATCTGCATCTGTTATAATAATATTATCATTTTTAAAAGATACTTTATCTCCGATCTTTTGCAATTACCATTATAATTTTTTTCTCATTAAAATCCGGCAATGTTAACATATTAAACTCCTATCACATGAAGGTTCATATATGCATTTTTTGCATTTTTCTATATTGGGCTGCTTAAAACCTTGCACATCAAAGTTTCTCATGTCATCTAACAACTTTTCAAACTCTGCCTTCATTTCTTTATCTTTTGTTGGCAACTTTACATCATAAATCTTATTATCCATCATACTATATAATCGTATTTTCTTAACATCAAACCCCATTTCCATGAGTGCGTAATACTGAGCATACAGCTGAAAAACAAACCCATCATATACATTTGATATTTTATTTTTTCTCTCTGTAAGTATCCCTTTTTTTACATCAAATATGTCAATTTTACCAATAATATTATACTTTTCACTATAAACTTCGATTCCTTGTAAAAAGTTTTTACTGGTAGAATATGTATTACTATCTATAGCTTTATGTGCATTAGTTCCTTCTTTTTGATAACTATCCTGATATAATGTTCTATCCAGATTCCCATACAATTTATGAAAGTATATGGAAACTGGACAAAATATAAAGTCATTCAAATAAGAGATTAGTATAGTCTCTTCCATATTTAAACATCCTGTTTCTGTACAAATTTGAGCCATTCCTCATTCGTTATTTTATAGTCTACTTTGACAGGATTTTGTTTAATTCTATTAACTAGAATTAAACCCTTTCTTGCTATGTTATAAGCACCATTTGCATCTGCATCTTTTGGAAGATTTTCTATACATTCCCTACTATCAAAAAACTTCCCATTCTTATTTTTTACTGGAGAAATCATATAGTCAGTTTTTCCTCCAATTATACTGTTCCTCATTTGCAATGTTAATTTTAATAAAGATATAAATTGTTCAAAAAAATCTTTTGCTGTTTGCTCTATGCTTTTTTGCAAATAATTTTCAGATATATTATATTTTTCAAATAGATTTTTCCACTCATTAGTTAAATTGCTAATTACTTTACTGTTATAGTGGTTTTCTATAGTTTCATCTCTAAAGTTTGTAATTCTACTACCATATGTACAAATTGTCCAAAACGTTTTGGTATTGTGATATTTTGGATTAAAATCTTTGAAATCTATATCAAATTCATAATAATTTTCAATATTATTATATCTAATATCTTTTATTTTTCTTATTAACTCTTGAGTTTTTTCTGTGTTTTCATATTTTAATCCAAACATTAAATTAATAAAACCAGTTGTTGGGTCAATCTTGCTGGTATTCCAAGCAGGAATGTAGTAAACAATACCACTTTGATTACCTATTTTATCTAGTGTTGTTATTGGGTTTGTTAATTGTATGCCCTTTAAATATGTGGTTGGATCTTTTTTATTTATTATGTAGTTTAATTTTTTGATAATTCCTATTTCTAATCTTTGATACACTTGAGAATCTATCTTTATTCTGCTGTTTTTAAATCCTGGGTTTAAGTTTTCTAAAATGATAATTGCATTATATTTTAAAGCGAATTCTTTAACTTTGTTTACAACTTGTGATATATAACCTTCTTTTAATTCTTTTATATTTTCAATGGTTGTCCATGCCTTTTTAGCCACATCTCTTTTTCTTTCTTTCTCTACTAATAAATTATGATAATCTGTTTCGTAAGTGTTACCTCTATGTTCATTTATAATTTCGTTTAGAGATATCTGTTCTTGAATTTGTCCATTTTTATCAATAATAACTACATATACTAAATTTCTTTCTCCCCTATCTATCCCGATTATATGGTTAAAAGAATCTATATTAGTATTTATTAAAGTATTAAGGTCTTTTGGACTATATTTCTCGTTTTTAAAGTTTATAACAATTGGAAAATGAAATGAAAATTTATTTTCTGTATATCTTTTGTCCTTAATTAATGGATAATTAAATTTACTCGTTTTTTTATTGTTTTTTTCATTTTTGTTTTTTAGTTCTTCATTGGCTTTATGTGTTTCTTCATATGGGATACTTTTCTTTCTAAAAAATACTTCACTGTTGCCAGATAATTTTATTGTTGTATTTTCAAGATTTTCTTTACTAAATAATTGTTGTAAATAAATAGTTTGATTATTGGGTAATCCTTTAGAATATTCACTAAAATCTTTGCTCCATATTTGAAATAAATATAAATTATTATTTTCTATTAATTCATTTATCTTGCTTTCTTCGATTTTGCTAAAACTTACATGATACCCTTGTTCATCAACTTCTTTATAAAATTCATCAATAGAGTTGTAATTTTCTGTATTAGAAAATTCAAAATTAAAATGACTATAATTTTCTGCTAACTTTTGTTTCATATAGTTAATATAATCACATAAATAGTCTTTATCTAGATTTGATTTTGTATGTTTACCTGCTTTATAATTATCTAAAAAAGTTTTATCTAACGTTTCTTGGTATTGTTTGGCTGATACAAAGCACTTTGGCAACATTTTGCTGGCCCCTGGAAATAAATTTAATTCCATTTTTTCATAGAAATTTTCTTTAGCTTCATTATTTATAAATACATCAAATGGTGAATAGTCTTCGTTACCTTTTAAATCGCCTCTATTGTCAATATTTATTATTCCAACGAAATAGTCATATTCATTTCTTTTTTCATTATATTTTTTCAGCATTATACCAGATTTCTCATATTCTTTTGATCTACTCCAGCCTGTCATTAAACTTGCATTGTTGAAATTAAGTTTAATTTTATCAGTTAAAAAAGCTTTTTTAGAAATGTAGTTTCTAATCTTATTATAGATTGGTATAATTTCTTTTAGATTAGTATAATATTTATTGAATTCATCATAAAATGCAATATCTTTTTCTAAACTAGGGTTTACAATATTAAATTGATATAAAAAGTCTTGTAAGGCTTTGATAGAATCAAGCAAATCTTTTATAGCTTCAATCGATTTATTATCTTTTTTTAGATTATCGATAGAAACTTTGGGTAAATTTTTATATTCATTTTTGTATTTATTTATATTATCAATTAATGATTGATTTGTCTTTTTGAAATGTTCTAATAGGTCTTTATTTGCTATTGTTTCAATAAATTTAATATTATATTCTTTTATTTTATTAAAATATTTTTTTCTGTTTTCTTCATACTTTTTACTACTGTTTTTGTTGTTAATATTGTTAAAATACCACTCATATAATTTATTAGTTATTTCATTCCAATTACCAAGTAAGTCTTTTGATAATTGAGTTATATTTAATTTGTTTAAAATATAGACTTGCTCTTTATTTGATATTTCATCAAATAAAATTGTATTGAATTCAATATTATCAATAAAGTCATCTATAATACTAAAAACTTCCTCGTCATTTTCAATTATATCAATTACAAATGATTCGGTAGATTTTTCGCTTAATATTTGTTTAAATAAGATAGTAAACGCAGGTATTTTTTCCGCGCCTCTTAAATGATGTTCTTGATTATATAAATTTGCTATTTCATTTAATCCTTGTACCTTTGTTCCATCTTTTTTTGAATATCCTGTTATTAGAAGATTATATTTTTCTATGCTTTTTTGTGTCAATGCGGAATTAAATTTATTTATATTATCAAAAAAGTTGTTTTCAGTTAATATCGAATTTATTTTACTTTTTAATTCTTCATTTCCTTTAATTAGGATATTATTATAAACATTTATATTTTGAATAAAAAGAGGCAAGTTTTCATCAATTAATCTATATGGTATAGAGCCTTTTTTTGCATCTTCTACTTTTGAACCTCCAAACATAAAATTTCTATTTTTCCAAAAGCCACTGAAATATACTGAATAACCCTTAAATTCGTTAATTAAATTTAATTTATCAACATCAGATTTATAATAGTCTTTCATTAATGTAAATAAGCTTTCAGAAGTTAATATTTTTATAATAGATTCTTTTCCTTTGTCTTCAATTTCGTCTTTATCTAATTTATTGTTTTTTATAAATTTAATTTTTTCATTAAATTTATTGATTATTTGTTGTTTTAAATAGGTTGTGTTTTCTTCTGATTTTTCTTTGTCACTTAATTCTTCATAATATCTTTCTAATCCTTCAAGAAATAAAGTTTCTAAAATTTCATCTATTTTTATTTTATAGAATTCGTCCATTTCTTTTTTTAATAATTTTGCCAACCCAAGTTTTTCTTCATCCGTTTTTAAAATTTCATTTTTCTCTATATTTTCTACAGTTTTCCCAACTGGTTTCAGCTCAAACCTTAATGTTTTTTGTACTGGATACAATTTGTGTAAATTTGAATATAAATTATTTGACATTGTATTTCCTCCTCCGCAATTCATTTTATATTACTTTTATATCACAAATAATATTATTTTTCTATATTTTGTAAAAATTATGTCAAAATATGTCTCCAGATAAAATCCAGAAACACATTTGAAAACGGTTATTTGTTTTCACTTGATGAGGCACCACGTACGCTATGCGGATAAATTTACTCATATGTTATTGTGTTTTTTTAAAATTCGGATATCACTAAAATATACCAACACTCATATAATAACAACAGGAGGAAGAAAAATGGCGAGAATATTGGTATTTAATAATGATACAAATACAATGGAGACATTTAATAGAGGTGAAGATGAGGCAATGCCTTATGTTACAAACGGTACATTAAGGGTTGGAGAATTCAGAGGAGCATCAAAATCGCCCACTTTGTGGACAGATAGAAGAACAATGCAGGCCTGGAATAGCTTCAGGTTTGTATATGGAAGGCCAATAGGTGTAGGATATGCATTCAAAAGGGCTTGGGAAGGTCGGTCATACGGGGCAAAGCCAGCACTATGCCGGGACTGCTTTTGATGCTGGTCAAAATATTTCGAATAACGAGAGAACTATAATGAGAAATAAAGCTATAAGCTCTGGGGTGTGGTCTTTCGTCGAGCCAGCTTCGCTTACGCCGACGTGGGTGCATTTTGATAGGCGTAGTGGCCCGCCAGCTTGTAGCGCAGGAGGATATCCTTTACTTAGGCAAGGCAGCAGAGGCAACTATGTTCTAATTTTGCAGGATTCTTTGAACAATTTAGGCTACAGAACAGGTGGACTGGATGGGCTTTTTGGTCCTACTACTGCAAATTCTGTAAGAGCATATCAGACATACAAAGGGCTTACTGCAGATGGCATTGTCGGATGTAATACATGGAATGCACTGATGCGTGATGTAGTTGGAAGAGGCAGAACTTCCAGCACAATTGATTAATTGTTCTTATCTAAAACTTAAAAAATGTACTTTTAAAAGTGCCCTAAATATGATACAATAACAAAGGTGATTAAATGGAAAAAGATAATATATTAGCAGTTTTAAAAGAGCAAAAAGAAATGCAGTTGAAGGGCAATCTGTATCATGCAACACAAATACAATTTGCATATAACTCTAATCATATAGAAGGCAGCACATTAACAGAAGAACAAACAAGATATATATATGAAACAAATACTTTATTAGTAGAAGATAATAATTCTGCTACAAAAGTAGATGATATTATAGAAACTTCTAATCATTTTAAATTAGTAGATTATATGCTAGATGTCGCAAGTAAGCCTCTTAGTGAAGATATGATAAAAAAATTTCATAGAATATTAAAAACTGGAACTTCTGATGAAAGAAAATCTTGGTTTAATGTGGCAGAATATAAGGCTTTGGCAAACGAAGTTGGAGAAAAGCCTACATCTAAACCAGAAGATGTTGCAAGTGATATGAATAAATTGTTAAACTCATACAATTCATTAAATAATGTTGTTCTTGAAGACATTGTAAAATTTCATTCTGATTTTGAAAAAATACACCCTTTTCAGGACCGGTAATGGCAGAGTTGGCCGTATTATTATGTTTAAAGAATGTCTGAAAAACAATATTATTCCATTTATTATATTAGATACGGATAAAATGTTTTACTATAGAGGGCTCAAAGAATATCAAAATGGTGGAGAAAAAGGTTATTTAATAGATACTTGTTTAAATGCACAAGACCAATACAAGAAATTAATTGAAAGATTATTACACTAGACATATTTACACAAAAGAGAGCATTCCTCAGGAAATGCCCTCTTTTTAAGTATGCAAGTATATATTGCCCCCACATTTAATATATTTTTATATGCGTAAAATAAAAGTATTTATATTCAATGGAATAATCATGTCCATTTCCACTCTTATAATACGTGGCATTGCTATGGCCTTCGGCGTATATGTAGCTGATAAGGTCGGCAAAGAAGCTCTTCGGCATATTCCAGTTAATCATGTCTATATATATGTTCTTTATAACCCTGTCTACAGCTGGGATTAAGCTTGCATCAATGAGAATTATTTCAGAAGAATTAGCCGCAAAAAACACGTCTGGGGCAAAACTTGCTTTGAAGCAGTGCCTTACATATGCCCTTATTCTTGGGACATTCTCTGGGTTAGCATTATTCTTCTCCTCACAATATATTGCTGCACACTGGATCCAGGGCAAAATATCTGCTTCGCCTTTTATAATTTTAAGCATTGCCTTACCGTTTATGGCCATTTCCAGTGTTTTAAATGGGTATTTCTATGCATTAAGAAAATTGACAAAAACCGCTTCTTCCCAAGTAATTGAAGAAGTTGCTCAAATTGCTGCGGCAGCATTTCTGCTTAGCATATTTCTGCCAAAAGGAATCGAATATGCCATAATTGCAATAGTTTTAGGCACTACTGTTTCTGAGATTATTTCATGCAGTTATTTATTTGCAACATATAAACTGGATAAATATCGAGAAGAAAACAGTATTGTAACACTTGGCAAAATCGGTCAGTACACGCATTTAGGCACAGCAGACTATAAAAAGAAAATTTTCAATATCGCTGTGCCTGTTTCTGTAACATCATATATACGTGCTGGACTTTCCACATTAAAACAGGTTCTTATTCCTATCAGGCTGCAGAAGTCTGGCCTTTCTTCCGAGGCTGCCTTCTCACAGTATGGACTTATAAACGGAATGGTGCTTCCGATTATTATGTTTCCGAGCAGCCTGCTTAGCGTGTTTAGCGAGCTGCTCATCCCTGAATTTTCAGATTATAATTATCTTAAAAGCTATAAATCCATTAAATATGTGATGAAGCGAGCATTTAAAATAACCCTTATATTCTCCCTAATCTGGGCAGGAATATTTTTCGTTTTTGCTAATCAAATAAGCCTAATACTCTACCACAACTTAGATTCCGCAATTTACCTTAAAATACTGTCCTTTGTGGTTATCTTCATTTATCTGGACAGTGTAATCGACAATATGCTGAAGGGTCTAAATAAGCAGGTCAGCGTAATGGCTGTTAATGTAATTGACTTAATTGTCACCACTTCCCTAATATACTTCCTGCTTCCTCTTTACGGCGTGGGCGGCTATATTGTGATTATGTTTGTAAGCGAACTTCTGAATTTCATTTTAAGTTTATGGATATTATTAAAAAGCTTATTTTTTTAGTTCAACCCAGAATTTGGTTTCTTTTCCCACAGTGCTTTCTACCCCATATTCTGCCTTGTGCAATTCTAATATATTTTTTACAATAGATAAACCAATTCCAAGTCCGCCGTCATGTTTTTCTTTATGATTTTTCGCTTTATAATATCTTTCCCAAATGTGCAGTATTTCTCCTTTTGCTATACCGCTTCCATTATCTATTACTTCAAAACGAACCTTTTCTCCTAAATCATCTAAATTCACAAAAATTATTTTGTTTTTACCTATATGATTAAATGCATTTCCGATTAAATTATATAAAACCTGTTCCAATCGTACTGAATCGCCCATAACGTGCAGGTTGTCTTTAATGTTTTTATTTATAACATATCCTTGTTTATCACATAATGGTTTAAACCCTAATAAAACTCTTTCTACAATTTCACTTAAATTGATATTTTCCAGTTTTATGTTTTCATTACCTGATTGCAGTTTTGATAAATCCAGAATATTGTTTACAAGTTTTGTTAATCTGTCTGTTTCACTAATAATAATTTGCAGCTGCTCTTCTCTCTTTTCTTTGTTATTTCCTGTTTGATCGAGTAACATTTCTGAATATGCTTTAATTAAGGTAAGTGGTGTTCTTAAGTCATGAGATACATTAGCTATTAGTTCTCGTCTTAAGTTTTCTACTTTAGAAAGTTCTCCAGCCATATAATTCAATGTTTCCACTAATTCGTCTATTTCTGCGTAATGTCCACCCGAAAATCTGACATCATAATTTCCTTTTGCCAATTCCCCAGCCAGCTCTGTTATTTCTGAAATTGGTTTTGTGAATTTTCTACTAATGAAAAAAGCAATTAGAAAACTAAGTACTAATAAAATAGCTGTAACATATATAAGCTGTGTTCTTAATACGCTTGTAGCTCCACTCACATTATCTATCGGTGCGGAAATAATTAAATATCCATCTGGTAATTTTGTCCCATACACCAATGTTTGTCCATTAAATCTGTTTTGTCTTACCATATCTACTGCATATGACTCATCTGACCCCCTTACCTTACTTAAGATATTATTAACTTCTGCAGATATAGGGCTATTCCCTGAATTATTTCTATTAATTAACACATGCTCATCAAAAATATTTTGTATATTGCCATTATTATCTGTTATAAAAACCATAATAGAGTTTTGAAATGCAATTTGATTTACTTTATCTTGAAAATCAGGTTGATTATATGATGTCTTAATATCCTTTCCTATTTTAATAATGTCATTTTCCTTCATGCTTGTATAAAAACTATTTAAAAATACAATTTGAAGAAGCCATAATATTATTAATATCACGCCTGCAAATGCTGTAAAATAAATCCACAATTTAAAATTTATTTTTCTTGTATTAAACTTCAAATTTGTACCCAACTCCTCTTAGTGTTCTAATATAGTCTCTGTATGGTCCCATGCTGTTTCTTAACATTTTGATGTGCGTATCTACTGTACGGTCGTCCCCATAAAAATTATAGTCCCATATTGCATTTAATAATTGTTCACGGGTAAGTGCTATATTTTTATTTTCTATTAGATATAACAAAAGCTCATACTCTTTTTGTGTTAAACTAGCTTTTTCTCCATCCACATACACATTTCTGCCAAGTGTATCTATATTAATTCCTCCAAATACAAGATTATCTCCTTTATTTGCGTTTTTGTCATTTTGATTTCTTTTTATAATAACATTTACTCTTGCCATTAATTCCTTTGGAGAAAATGGTTTTACAACATAATCATCTATTCCCATTTCAAATCCAAACAATTTGTCATATTCTTCTCCTCTTGCTGATAACATAAGAATTGGAATATCTTTTATCTTTTTAATTTCTTTACATGTAGAAAAACCATCTAATTTCGGCATCATTACATCCATAATAATAATGTCAAAATCTTGAGATTTGCACATTGCAATTGCCTGCATGCCGTCTCCAGCCTCTTTAACATCGTGTCCTTCAAATTCTGCATACTCTTTTATTACTTTACGAATCATATCTTCATCGTCTACCACTAATATTTTATACATAATTATTTTCTTCCTTTTTTATTGTATATTATACATTGTACATCATACATTATCAATTATCTTTCCGTCTGATAGTGATATTTTCCTTTTTGCCATATCTGCTATTTTTATATCATGCGTTATTACTACAATGGTTTGCCCTGCCTCATTTAATTTTTTCAGCATTTCCATAATCTCTATTCCTGTTTTGGAATCCAATGCACCTGTTGGCTCGTCTGCAAGTATAATCTGTGGTTCACACACCAACGCTCTCGCTATTGCCACTCTTTGCTGCTGCCCTCCAGATAATTGACTTGGCAGATGTTTTTCCCTACCTTTTAATCCTACTTTTTCTAAATATTTATAGGCTAAATCTTTTGCCTTTTTGCCGGTTATACCGCCATACATAAGAGGTACTTTTACATTTTCAAGAGCTGTCAGTTTCGGCAATAAATTAAAATTTTGGAATATAAAACCTATATTTCTATTTCTAATTTTGGCAAGTTCAAAGTCTGCTGCACTATTAATATCTATATCATTTAGATGATACTCTCCCTCGTCCGCAACATCTAATGCACCAATTATATTCATTAATGTGGATTTTCCGTGAGCCGTGATGCACCAACTACAGAAATAAATTCTCCTTTGTCTATATTAAGGCTTACATGGTCTAAAGCATGGATTTTTTCTTCCCCCATTGTATAAATTTTGCTTACATTTTTTATATTTATCATCATTACAAATCTTCCTTTCCCCTACATTAATTGCCTAATGCTCTAACCATTTGTCTTGCATTTATTCCGACCGATGTTTGAGTTATTCCCAGAAGATGATGTAGTAACTCCTGTTTTTTCTGTTGCGACATCAACATATTGTACTTTCTGCCCTATATTTAATCCATTTTTTATTTCTACATAATTGCTATTGGAAATTCCTGTCTCTACATTAACCTCTGACTTGCTGCCATCGCTTCCCACTACTGTTACATATTCTGTATTATTATCCCCTTTTACATTAATTGCTTCTATTGGAACTGCTGCCACATCTTTTGCTTCCTGCAGTGTAATGGTGCAATATCCAGACATTCCTAACTTTATATTTCCATCATTCATAAATGTTACTGTTCCAGTAAAATTTGAGCTTGTAGCTACTGCAGATAAATCTGTAATATATCCAGTGTAAGTTTTATCTGGGAATGCATTTAAAATTACATTTACTTGCTCGCCAAGTTTCATGTATTCCATATCTGATTCATTAATTTTTATGCTAGATGATAATGTTTCTGTTGTTTGTACCTCTATATAATTTGAGTTGGTACACTCATCGCCCGATACTGGCAAAGAATAATCTGTAACAACTAAATCGTATGGAGCTGTTAAATATGTTCCATTAGTATATTCTAATAAGTTGCTTCCTGTTTTTACATAAACATTTTTATCTACCAACAGTTTACTAAAGTAATATGTTGCATGCAGCTGTATTTTTTCATCCAGTCCAGTTGATACCTGCAGGCTGCTGCTATACTGTTTTGTAATTGTTTGACTTGAAACTTCCGCTTCTTTTAATACAACCTGATTTTCTGCCGCTGCCTTTTTGGCCCTTTGCTGAACAATTAATATTGTTATTAGAGCAGCTATTATAATTACTACTATTAAAATACTAATTATTAATTTCTTCCTGTTCATTAAAATTCTCCTATCCTTTCTTAGATTGAGAAAAGTTTGGATGAGATGCTAGGCAAACGAATTCAAAAAACCGGAGGTGTGCAAAGGCACATTGAGGATTTTTTGAATGAAGTTTAACGACGCAGGTCGCCGAAATTTTCTCAATCCCTCGTTACATAGATTCGGTAGTAGCGTACATCTCCATTTTGTGCCAGCACTGCTATCAATACTTTATTTAATCCTACCTGCAAATTTTTATTGCCAGATATAGTAACCACTGCACTGCGATCTTCTTTTACTGCATTTATATTTATACTGGTTACTCCATTTTCTACTGTTATAAAATAAGTATTATTTGTTTTATTAAATCCTGGAGTTAAATCATATCCTGTTACCGTCATATTAGTTAGGTAATTATCTCTTGAACCTTTATATGTTACTGTCTGTGTATTTCCGCCTGTCATTCCACTATAACTTGATGTTGCTGCTGTTTGATTTTTAGTTGAATTATTACTGCTTTTAGTATTGCTTGCAGTTCCGTTTGCCACAGTATTACCTGCTGTATTCTGATTAGGGGTAATATTTGTGGTACTCTGACTAGTTGTATTATTTGTGGTATTTGATGCCACTGTAACTGGAATAGTATTTGTTTCTTGCATCCCTGTACTATCTGAAAGAGTATAAGTAATATTTATTGTTGTACCTCCTGCAATGTAAGTTGGTACAGTATATATAACACAAAGTGTATTTACTTGAGCATTTGTGCTTGCGTCAGGTAATCTATTCTCTATATTGCTAATTGTAAGTGTGTATGGTGATTTTGTAGGGTCAAAAGGAGCATCACTTGCTGTCATCCCTGCAGCTCCTGCATCAAATTGCGGTTCTAAATAAATATCTGTACTTAAAACTGCCTCAGATAAAGTATATGTAGTTATATTCCCTACATTAATATAGACCTTTATCTGTTCTCCTGGTTTTACGCTTGTGTTTGGAATTGATACAGCTGTTGAAGCAGCAGCGTATATTCTTGGAACAATAATACTGGCCAGAACCACAAACACTATAATTATTGCACTAATTACTTTCCTCTTCATTCTACTTTACCTCCTCTATTTTCATAATTATTCTTCCCTTAAGGCATCAATTGGGCTTAGCTTCGCCGCCCTATATGCCGGCAATATTCCGAAAATTAGTCCAATTCCTGCACTTGATAAAAACGATATTAATATAATTGTATTTGTATATGCAAAACTGTAACCGAACTTTTCTACTAAATTTCCTAAAATTAAGCCTATTACTATTCCTAATATTCCGCCAAGTAAACTTAATACCAACGCCTCTATTAGAAACTGTACTAATATGTCCCTTCTTCTTGCTCCCAGTGATTTTCTAATACCTATTTCTTTTGTTCTTTCTGTAACAGATACCAGCATTACATTCATAACTCCTATACCACCTACAATTAGTGATATTCCTGCTATTCCTCCTAGTAATAATGTAAGAGTGCTGCTGATATTTGACATTGCAGACAGCATTGAAGTTTGTGTAGATACACTGTAATAATCACTAGATATTTGCAGAGTACTTCTAATATAATTTTGAATAAGTGATTGTGTGCCGATTTATATTATTTTCATCTGCTGCTTTTACATATAAATTGCTTACAGTCGCATCGCTTCCTAAATATGTTGATGTAGAAAATGGTATTAAAACCATATTGTCATAATTTGAACCCATAGATGTTCCTTTTGCCTCAAGCACACCAATTACAGTATAGTTATCTCCATTTAATTGTATTGTTTCTCCAACTGGGGCTACTAAATTAAACAGTGTACTTGCAATGCTTGAGCCTAAAATACACACTTTGCTTGCGCCTTTTATATCTACAATTGATATTTTTCTACCTTTTGAAATTTTTGTATTTGTAACATCTAAATAACTATCATTTGTTGCAACAATACTGGCACTTGACGATGTGGTAACCCCCCTGCTTACTGTGGCTGACACAGTTTTATATGGACTGACTGCTGCTACATTATCTAGTTTTTTAATATCATTTATATTAGTATCATTTAAGCTATAATCTGTCGAATTAATTGATACTGTTAGAATATCGGTTCCTAGTGATTGAACATTTGACTGAACCTGAGATGTAGAGCCTTTTGCAATTCCAACTAATACAATTACAGATGCAATACCAATAATTAATCCTAACATTGTTAGTGCTGAACGTAATTTATTGCTAGTAATATTTTTTAATGCTACTTTAAGGATTTCTAATATCTTCATGCCTTTTAATCGTTCCTTTCTATCTGTAGGGGTAGCTGCCTCAGCTACCCGGGCAGGTGAGGGCACCTGCCCCTACATTTTTCATTGTTTAGTTTCCTCCTTGCTTTGTTGTTCCACCGCCTGTTGTTCCGCTGCCTGCTCCTCCTCCATTTATTGTTCTCATTTGGCCTCCGCCGCTAAATTGTCCGCCACTTCCTCCTCTAAAGAAGTTGCTGTACGAATTTGTATTAGTAGTAACAGTATATTGTACTGTCTCTCCAACATTTAGTCCTGATTTAATTTCTGTATAAGCGTCATTAGAAATTCCTGTTTCAACTGGTACATCTTGCGTGCTTCCATCGCTATTTACAACAACTACATAACTTCCACCATTTGCTGTTTGGACCGCTTCTTTTGGAACTGCAACTGCATTTTCCGCTTTAGAAAGTATTACCATGCAAGATGCAGACATTCCCAATTTTACGCTTCCGTCATTTGCAAACTTCACATTTGCAGTAAAGGTAGAACCACTTGCAGCATAAGTACCTACATCACTAATTGTATCTATTGTACCGGTATATTGTTTATTGTTTGCCGTAAGCGTTATATTCGCCTCCTGCCCAACTGCCACTGTGTCTATATCAGCTTCATTTATACTAAGTGCTGCATATAAATCTTGTGTTGACTCTATCTTCACATAATTGCTGCTGGCGCATATTGCTCCTGCCGCTGGGACGGATATGTCTGATATAACTCCATCATATGGTGCAGTTAAATATGTACCATCTGTATATTGCAAAATATTTGCTCCTGCTTTTACACTATCATTTTTCTCTACATATATTTGTTTAAAATACTTACTTGTGCTGAGTTCTAAGTTTTCCGTTTTAGCTGAAGTAATTTGTCCGAGATGATGAAATTGACTTTGTAATTGTTTGCGTGCTTACAGCAGCTGTCTCAGTAGTTGTGCCGGATGAGGAACTCGCTGCATTTGTATTTGTACCTGCAGGTTTAATATAGAAATATATCATTACTCCGAAGGCAATTAATAAAATAATAATTACCCAAATAAGTTTACTGTTTTTCTTTTTCATATACCTTTATCTCCTAACTTTATACTTTATAATAAAAAGAGCGGCAAGGGGTAGCCGCTCTATATCTGCTATACACCATTTGTTATGGTTTGTGGTGCAGTGTTTGTTGCTGAATTAGAATTTGTCTCTGGGTTTACCGTGTTTCCATTTCTAAATCTTCTATTACCATTTATTCCATTGGGGTCTCCCATCATGTTTTGAAACTGCTGCATTCTTTGATGCTGCATATTTTGTTGTTGGTTTTGCTGACTTTTATTTATAACCAAGAATACTCCTGTTGTAATTATGGCTCCAACTAATACTCCTACTATTAACATTAAAATCCTGTCTTTCATGCAAAACCCTCCTTAAATTAATCTCTGTTTTTGATTTTATTCTATTTGTGTGACAGAAATGTGTAATTTAAAAGAAATTTTGTGAAATAGAGGTTATTAAATTAACTAAAACGCTAAACTCATGATTTTATCCCATGTTGCAGGTCCAACCACTCCATCTGGAGTAAACCCGAATAATCTTTGGAACTGAATAACCGAATTCTGGGTTAATGGGCCGAACACTCCATCCACTGTGAGTCTGGGTATAACAGGATATCTGCTTGCAACTTTATTCAAATTCTCCTGCAGTACTAATACATTATTGCCACGTGAGCCTACTCTGAGCGGCGCCCCCGGATATGCAGGCGGTGTGGTCGGCGACAAGCCAGCCCCAATGCTGTTTGCCACTTCTATAATTCTGTTCCATGTTATAGGTCCTATTACTCCGTCTGGCGTAAGGCCGAATATCCTCTGGAAGGCTATAACTGCACTCTGCGTGCCTGCTCCAAATATCCCGTCTTCTGCAAGCCTTGGTATGCTAGGATATTTGCTTGATATTCTATTTAGATAACTCTGCATTACTGCCACATTATTGCCACGTGAGCCCACTCTTAATGGTGTTCCTGGATATGCAGGCGAAGTCGGCGGCGTAATTGGCGGCTGTGGAGGCAGAACTGGCGCAATATTATTTTCAGTATTTTTATAAACCTGATAAAGCAGCTTCCATGTGGCAGGACCAACTATACCGTCCTGAGGCAAGCCAAACTTTCTTTGAAAAGCTATAACAGCATCCCTTGTTGACCTTCCAAATACGCTGTCTTGTATAACTGAAGGTATATCATTAAAAAATTGTGAAAGGAAATTCAAAATAAACTGCAGCTGAGTTACATCAGGCCCTTTCGAACCTTCTCTTATTGTTGAAGTAGGAGCAATCTCCCCTATTCCTATTCTTTGTCCTTCACTTGTAAGCTCTGCAAGTTTTGTAACCCCTACAAATATCTGAACAATCTTATACCATGTACCCCTTCCTATTACTCCGTCCTGAGGCAGGTTGAATGTTCTTTGGAACATCCTCACTGCATTTGCAGTATCTGCGCCGAATACCCCATTAGGGTTAGTTATCTGCGGTATTGCAGGATAATTAACTCTTATTCTGTTTAAGTAATTCTGCATCTTTCGCACACTGTCTCCAGAACTTCCTTGCGACAGAGGCGCTCCAGGATATGATTCCTGCACTGGTCCTACATTATTTGTCCTTATCAGTTCCAAATCTCTTGGATAATATGCCCTAAGTATTTGAAGCGGATTCAATCCCTGATTTGCAAAAGTCACTGTTCCCCACTGCGACATACCATTGCATTTGGCTGTTGTACCATTGCAAAACTCAGTAAAATACGGGTCTTTGAACCCTATTCTTTTTGCATAAACATTAAAAACGTCATCAACTATATTGCTGATATTCTGAAATATATTTCTGTTTTCAGTAAAAGCCATATCATATGCAGTTGAATTTGTAATGTCAAAATTCTGCCCACGGCTCCTGTACCATTCTGTATAAATTCTGTTTAACGCAAATGTAACTATAGCATGAATATTTGCTATAAGCGAATTGTTGGGCCAGGTTGGATAAATCTCGCTGCTGGCAACGTTTTTGACATAATCAATAAATTTAACTCTAACGTTTCTTGCACCTGTATTTGAAGGCGTGCCAAGATGTACAGTTATGTAGTCTGGCACAATTACTGCAGGAAGCACTCTAGGCCCACTTGTGTAATATATTCCTTTGTAGCTGGCGATGCCTCTGCTTTGCCTTGTATATGCAGCTTCTGGTATACTAGGTGGCCCTTCCTGATTCCTCGGTTCTGATGAATGCAGCAGATTTTCCGGAATAACATTAACACTCACTAGTTCCTGCCCTGGATAAGGGTTTGGAAGCATATTAACTGGCAGCACAGAATCTATACCATCAAATATCTGCACACCTTTTATAACTTCTCTAATAAATTTGGGCTTGCTAACTTCCACATCATACATGCCGTAATATGGTCCTGTGTCATTTGGATCTAAAGTATGAGATTTATCTGGTGCATAAAGCTCCACCCTGTCAGTATTTCCGCTGCTGTCTGTTGTTAAGTTGTATAAAACTCTTCCAGATGTATCTCGTATTAAAACATTCGCATTCTCTATAGGAAGTGCATCATCCCCTGTATGTACCTGTACTTTCAAATATCCTAATCCCATGTATAAAACCTCCAATCAAACTTGCTTTCGCAAGAACTAAAAATTAAAAGTGAAAAGTGAAAAATATGTAGGTCAATTCGAAGAAGAATATTACAAAGCAAGTTTGTACTTTTCACTCTTCACTTTTCACTTTTCACTAATTGTAATATATTCATTAGCATGGAAATGGTGACACATTAACTAAAATCTCATAGATATGCCAATTGATTTTATTTTTTGGTTATAATATAATACTACCATAGGAGGAACATAAGATGAGTAAAGTTTTATACATTACAGCAAATCCAAAAAATGTGGAGGATTCGCATTCTTTAACAGTAGGTACGGCTTTTATAAATGCATATATGGAGAGTCATCCAGATGATACCGTAATAAGGCTGGATTTATTTAATGCTGACATTGCGGAGATGGACAAGGAGCTTGTAGGGCTGCTGCACGCAGGAGCAAGGCTGGAAGATGCGGATGAGGAGCATAAGAGAAAATATCAAATAATACAAAATAACGTGAATCAATTTATTGAGGCAGACAAATATGTAATTGCAACACCTTTGTGGAACTTGGGAACACCTGCAATAGTAAAATCATATTTCGACAATGTTGCTATTGTCGGAAAAACCTTCAAATATACAGCTGAAGGCGCAATGGGGCTATTGCAAGGCAAAAAAGCAGTTCATATTGAATCTTGTGGAGGTATTTATTCAAGCGGACCAATGTCTGCTTTTGAGCACGGAGCGGGTTATATAAAAAGCATTTTATCTTTCTTTGGAATACAAGTTGAGCAGATATTTATAGAAGGAATGGATATTCAGGGAAATGATGTTCAAAAAGTGCAGCAAAAGGCGATAGACAAAGCCGTGGCAATGGCAAAAACATTTTAGGTGAAGAGATTGGTGGAAAGGGACGCAGAATGTATTATACCCTACTTTCCCTTCACTGGATGCCTAATCACCGTCTTAAGCTCACTTACATCGCACTTTCTAGGGTCGCTCAAATAAATTTCGTGATGATATCTAGTGTCTGTTATATCTATTTCATATCCATTATCATTTGCATATTTATGCATCAGCTCAATTGTGGCTGGTTCATCATTATAAGAACCGATATGCATACATTGCGCACAAACACCTTCATCATATGTTAAAAACTCTACTTTAGAGAAGTCTAATTTCTTCTTTTTCGTTGCCTCTTGAATAGCCCAGTCAAAGTCTGCTTTTGTAACAAAATCAGGCAGTCTTATTATAGAAATAAAATTAAAAGTATCCTTTCTGGTATAGTTGGCACCTTTAATTCCATCTTGCCACCAAAGTCCCTCTAGTGGCGGCACTACATACTCAAAGTATCCGTCAATTTTGTAACTGCCTTTGTAACTCATTTTTATTGTATAGGCAACGCCATATAGCAGCTCAATTGACTTCATATATTCTCCATCTTCCTCATTAGGATCGCCTTTCCCTCTGACCGCAATATAGTTTATTTTTGGTATTGTAACTATGCTGGGTTTATCTTTCGGCATATAAAATTCCTTATATTCTTTTTTATAATCAAACGCCATAATATCTCCTCCTCACTTACTCATAACATTTTAACACAATAAATCTGATTTATCCATAACAATTCCCTTTAAGTTTATTGCGAAATTAACATTTTTGGTTTGTAGGGGCGACCAGTGGTCGCCAGTTCTTCGATGAATCGGCTTAATATATTATATATTTTCAGAAAATCCTCT